>Ga0213858_10000003_pt1 | contig 119488 bp, 105 predicted proteins | sample PICome_FD_160122 | JGI IMG/M metagenome (GOLD analysis project Ga0213858, IMG submission 160122) | Coastal seawater microbial communities near Pivers Island, North Carolina, United States - PICO245 | ecosystem: Environmental > Aquatic > Marine > Coastal | place: USA: North Carolina... | reverse complement strand
GCCTCAATCTTATTTTCTCTGATAGGCTTTATGTCTACGGCACAGGCTCCCCCTCCTACGCCTCCTCCTCCGCCAGGTCTTCCTATCGATGGTGGAGTAGAAGTTTTATTTCTCGTTGCTATAATTTTTGGGGCATTAAAAATTATGCGAATTAATAAGAAAGAAACTTAATTTCTTAATTCGTTTAAGCGCTTTATATATTTTCCAATTACATCAAACTCTAGGTTAACTTTGTCGCCTTCCTTAATAGAATGAAATGTTGTGTGTTCGTAGGTATAAGGAATTATTGCAACAGAAAATTCATTCAGTTTTGAGTTTACTACCGTTAAACTAACACCATTAATGGTGATAGACCCCTTTTCTATAGTTATATTGTCTTTTTCAGACCCGTATTCAAAAGTGTAAATCCAACTGCCGTTTTCTTCAATAACGGAAATACATGTACCGGTTTGGTCTACATGACCTTGCACAATGTGCCCATCCAACCTGTCTCCTAACTTCATGGCTCTTTCTAAGTTTACTCTATCGCCCTTATCAAGTATGCCTAAATTCGTTTTATCCAAGGTTTCCTGTATTGCCGTTACGGTATATTTTTCGTTATCAATATCAACAATGGTTAAACACACGCCATTGTGTGCAATGCTTTGATCAATTTTCAGCTCTGTGGTTATCGAAGAACTAATGGTGAGGTTTAGGTTACCTCCTTCTTTTTGTAATTTTTCAATTGTTCCTAAATCTTCAATTATTCCTGTGAACATCGTTGTACTTTATTTAGTTAAATTTGTATTCGCAAAGTTAAGGACAAAGCACAAATCCGCTATTAATTTTATAGAAAAAATAGTATAAGCAGTCGTTATGAAAAGGGAGGAAAAGATTATTGTTGGAATATCAGTTGGAGACTTAAATGGCATTGGGCCAGAAATTATTATTAAAACCTATGAAGACCCAAGAACACTGGAGTTAAATACACCAGTAATTTTTGCCTCTGGGAAAACAATGCAGTTTTTTAAGAACCATTTTAAAAGTAAAATTAACTTTTTCAATATAGATTCTCCAGACAAACTAGTTCATGGCAAGGTAAATGTTGTCAATGTTTGGAAGGAACCAGTAAAAGTGGAATTTGGTAAACCTGACAAAAAAATAGGTGAATACGCAATTAAATCATTATCCAGCGCAACAAATGCATTAAAAAACAACCAAATTGATGTATTGGTTACAGCGCCCATAAACAAGCACAACATACAATCAAAAGAATTTAATTTCCCTGGTCATACAGATTACCTTGCCAAAACCCTCGAAGGAAAAAGTCTAATGTTTATGGTTTCTGATGATCTTAGGGTTGGGCTGTTAACGGACCATGTTCCGTTGAAAGACGCTTCTGAACATATAACAGAAGAGTTAATAAATGAAAAATTAAAAACGGTTTTAAATTCATTAAAACAAGATTTTGGTATTAGAAAACCAAGAATTGCGGTATTAGCAATAAATCCACATGCCGGTGACAACGGCGTTATTGGCAAAGAAGATGATGAGGTATTGAAACCCGCAATAGAAAAAATTAGGAATGACAATGCTTTGGTTTTCGGGCCATATTCCGCTGACAGCTTTTTTGGATCAAACACATATAAGTCGTTTGATGCGGTCATTGCATCTTATCATGATCAAGGCCTAATTCCATTTAAGACCATTGCTTTCGGTGAGGGCGTTAATTACACCGCTGGATTGAACAAGGTACGGACTTCCCCAGACCATGGCACAGCATATGAAATAGCTGGAAAAGGTGTTGCAGATGAAAGTTCTTTTAAACAAGCAATAAATAAAGCGATACAGATTTTCCGTAATAGAAAACAGCACAAACACTACAGCAAGAATCCTTTAGAAAAGGTCAAAAAATAGATATAAACATTTTTTGTTAATATCTATAAGTAAATAAAGTAAAATTTATATATTTGCAGGCTCAAAATGAGTGGGTAATGAAGGCAATGAAAGATTATATTATTCCTTTTATAGGTCTAAAAACAGGAGAGCATCATTTTGATTATCATATAGATAATACGTTCTTTAATAATTTTGAATATAACGAGTTTAATGAAGTAAGTGTAAAAATTGACCTTAAGTTTCTAAAAAAGACAACACTTTTAGAGTTGTATTTTAAAGCTAAAGGAGAAGTAAATGTCAATTGTGATCTTACTAACGAGCCCTACAACCAGCCAATTTCAGATGAATATAAATTGGTAATTAAATTTGGTGACTTATACAATGATGATAACGAAGACATATTAATTATACCTCACGGAGAGTATGAGATAAATATTTCTCAGTACATATATGAACTTATCATTTTAGCTGTACCAGCAAAACGGGTACATCCTGGTATAGAAGACGGAACCTTAAAGTCTGATATACTCTCAAAATTAGAAGAATTAAGTCCTGAAAAGGGAGAAAAGATAAAATCATCTGAGGATATTGATCCTCGTTGGAATAATTTAAAAAAACTATTAACGGATAAATAACATTTAAAATGGCACATCCTAAACGTAAAATATCTAGAACAAGAAGAGATAAAAGAAGAACACATTACAAAGCTTCTGTACCTCAAATAGCAACTTGCCCAACAACAGGTGAGCCACACCTATACCACAGAGCACACTGGCATGAAGGAAAACTCTATTACAGAGGCCAAGTGTTAATAGATAATACTTCAGAAGAAGAGAATTTAGCATAAGTATTATGCAAGCATATAATAAAACGCTCACTTGTGGGCGTTTTTTTTATATAAATTTCCTGATTAGGGCAAAAACCACTTAATTTGCATGATTATTTGCCAAAAAATGCCGAAAAAAGACCAAAATCGATTGGTTTTTGCCTTTTTTCAATACTTTTAATTAATCTAAAAGCTAATAATGAGTAAAATCACGGCGGCAATTACAGCTGTAGGAGGCTATGTTCCAGACTTTGTTTTGTCTAATGAAGTTCTTGAAACAATGGTGGACACTAATGATGAGTGGATTACTACTCGAACTGGGATAAAAGAAAGAAGAATTCTGAAAGAAGAGGGCAAGGGGACCTCTTTTTTAGCAATAAAAGCGGCTCAAGATTTACTTCAAAAAACTAACTTAAATCCTAAGGAGATAGAACTGGTAATTGTCAGTACGGCAACACCTGATATGAAAGCCGCATCAACAGCAGCTTTTACCGCGACTGAAATAGGTGCGGTTAATGCATTTTCATACGATTTAGAAGCGGCATGCTCGAGCTTTCTTTTTGGAATGTCTACAGCGGCAGCTTACATTGAATCTGGCCGATACAAAAAAATTCTTCTAATTGGAGCAGACAAAAACTCCTCATTCATTAATTATAAAGACAGGGCGACGTGCATTATTTTTGGAGATGGGGCTGGCGCAGTTTTGTTTGAGCCAAATGAAGAAGGTCTAGGACTGCAAGATGAGTTGTTGAGAAGTAACGGTGAAGGACGAGAATTTTTACAAGCCCCTTATGGAGGGTCATCTTATCCAATCAATGAAAACACTTTCAACGAAGGTAAACACTATGTTTATCAAGATGGCAAAACAGTTTTTAAGAATGCCGTTTTTAACATGGCAGATGTTGCAGAGAGAATCCTTAAGAGAAATAATTTAACAAATGAAGACATTGCTTGGCTAGTAGCGCACCAAGCAAATAAAAGAATAATTGACGCTACTGCAAATAGAATAAATCTTGAAGAAGACAAAGTCATGATGAATATCCAAAAGTATGGAAACACAACATCAGCGACTTTGCCACTTCTTTTATATGACTATGAATCTCAACTTAAAAAAGGGGATAATATAATATTTGCCGCTTTTGGTGGCGGATTTACTTGGGGCTCAACTTATTTTAAGTGGGCTTATAATTCCTAAAAAAATTAACTAACTAACAAAAATGTCTAAATACTATGGATTTAAAAGAAATTCAAAACTTAATTAAATTTGTTGCCAAGTCTGGTGCGAGCGAGGTTAAGCTAGAAATGGATGATGTTAAAATTACAATTAGAACGGGTTCTGATAGCGAAACTACAATTGTTCAACAAGTTCCAGTTCAAGCATCTGCACCGGTTGTTCAGCAACACGTTCCAGTACCAGTACCTGTAGCGACTCCTGAAGCCCCTGTTGCACCAGCGACATCATCTGATGATTCAAAATATATTACGATCAAGTCTCCAATAATTGGAACATTTTATAGAAAGCCTTCTCCGGACAAACCAGTATTTGTTGAGGTTGGTACGAACATAAAAGAAGGTGATGTCCTATGTGTTATTGAGGCAATGAAATTGTTTAACGAAATTGAATCAGAGGTTACTGGTAAAATCGTTAAAGTATTAGTAGATGACGCTTCTCCAGTAGAATTTGATCAACCGTTATTCTTGGTTGACCCATCATAACAATTGAAAATTCCAATTCATAAATCCAAGACCAGTTTATTGGAATTAGGTGTTTGGAAATAGAATTTTTTAAAACAAAAATGATGTTTAAAAAAATATTAATTGCCAATAGAGGAGAAATAGCGCTACGCGTTATTAGAACCTGTAAAGAAATGGGTATTAAAACCGTAGCTGTCTATTCAACTGCAGATGCAGATAGTTTGCATGTTAAGTTTGCTGATGAGGCGGTTTGTATCGGTCCAGCCCCAAGTAGTGAGTCATATCTAAAAATGTCAAATGTAATTGCGGCAGCTGAGATAACAAATGCTGATGCAATTCACCCAGGTTATGGATTTTTATCTGAAAACGCCAAGTTCTCTAAAATCTGTGAAGAACATGGAATAAAATTTATTGGAGCCTCTGAGGAGATGATATCCAGAATGGGAGACAAAGCAAATGCTAAAGCAACCATGAAGGCTGCCGGAGTACCTTGTGTTCCCGGTAGTGATGGAGTTATAGAGTCATTTGAGCAGTGTAAAAAATTAGCAAAAGAAACAGGTTACCCTGTTATGCTTAAGGCATCTGCTGGTGGTGGTGGAAAAGGTATGCGAGCAGTATGGAAACCAGAAGAACTTGAAGGCGCTTGGGAATCTGCTCGTACAGAATCGAAAGCAGCATTTGGGAATGATGATATGTACATGGAAAAACTCATTGAAGAACCTCGACATATAGAAATTCAGATTGTTGGAGACTCGAGGGGAAAAGCATGTCATTTATCTGAAAGAGATTGTTCTGTTCAGAGACGTCACCAAAAGTTAACTGAGGAAGTTCCCTCTCCATTCATGACAGATGAACTAAGGGATAAAATGGGTAAAGCGGCAGTAAAGGCTGCTGAATATATTAAATATGAAGGAGCAGGAACAGTTGAATTTTTGGTAGACAAACATAGAAACTTCTACTTCATGGAAATGAATACGCGTATCCAAGTAGAACACCCAATAACAGAGCAGGTTATAGATTTTGATTTAATTAGAGAACAAATCTTAGTTGCTGCAGGTGTTCCTATTTCAGGGAAGAATTATACGCCGAATTTACATTCTATAGAATGTAGAATTAATGCTGAAGATCCTTATAATGATTTTAGACCATCTCCAGGTAAAATAACTACTCTTCACGCACCTGGTGGACACGGTGTTAGATTAGACACACACGTATACGCTGGTTATAGTATACCACCTAATTACGATTCTATGATCGCTAAATTGATCACAACAGCACAAACTAGAGAAGAAGCTATAAATAAAATGAAGCGTGCTTTAGATGAATTTGTTATCGAAGGAATAAAAACAACAATTCCATTTCACAGACAATTGATGAATCATCCAGATTATTTAGCTGGTAACTATACCACTAAATTTATGGAAGATTTTGAAATGGAAGAAGAAATAGAAGATTAAATAAAAAGCTCCTAACTTTAGGGGCTTTTTTTATACAATGAATTTATCATACTGGGAAATAAAGACTTGGCTTACTAATGTAGACTTTACTGTTGTTGGAAGTGGTATTGTGGGCTTAAGTTGTGCTTTGGAGCTAAGACGCAAATATCCTCAAGCTAAGATTATTGTTTTAGAAAAAGGCATGCTACCACAAGGCGCAAGTACTAAAAACGCAGGTTTTGCTTGTTTTGGCAGTCTTAGCGAAATCATTGACGATTTACAAAACCACTCAGAAGAAGAGGTTATTGATCTTGTCGCAAAGCGTGTAAATGGGTTGCAATTACTTCGAAAAACCGTCGGTGATAGACAATTAGACTATAAGCCATTTGGTGGTTATGAGTTGTTTTTAAAAAATGATGAATCTCTTTTTTTAAAATGTAAATCACAAAAGGATACAATAAATAAGTTGCTGAAACCTTTATTTTATGAGGAGGTCTTTTCATTCAAACCTAATGAATTTGGCTTTAACCATGCAGTCGAACAATTAAGTTTCAATCAATTTGAAGGTCAAATAGATACTGGCAAAATGATGGATGCACTTCTTAAAAAAGCGCAGTCATCAGGTATTAAAATTCTAAATAACTGTTTGGTAAATGAAATTAGTGAGAACAATGATTCAGCGGTTATAAAAACCAATAATTTTGAAATTAAATCGAATAAAGTTTTAATTGCAACCAATGGTTTTGCTTCGCAACTCATTAATCAAAAAGTAGCACCAGCCAGAGCTCAGGTTTTAATTACAAAACCTATTAAAAACCTTCATATAAAAGGAACATTTCATTTAGATAAAGGCTATTATTATTTTAGGAATATAGAGGATAGAATTCTTTTTGGAGGTGGAAGAAATTTAGATTTTAAAGGTGAAGAAACCACTGAATTCGGACAGACAGAGTTAATTCAAGAAAAACTAGAAGATCTTTTAAGGACTACAATTATTCCAAACATTGATTTTGAGATAGACCATCGTTGGTCTGGTATTATGGGAGTTGGTAATCAGAAAAAGTCAATTGTAAAACAAATCAGTAATAACGTATTTTGTGGTGTAAGACTTGGCGGTATGGGTGTTGCCATAGGAAGTTTAGTGGGTAAGGAATTGGCAGATCTGTTATGATTAGTATTAAAGAGAGTCTGTATAATGAATGTAAGAACGCTTTAAACCTTCGATTAAAGGTTTTACAACAAACCATTTCAGATATTGAAACCAATCTTCAATCAGAAACTAAAAGTTCTGCAGGAGATAAGCATGAAACTGGACGTGCTATGCTTCAGTTAGAGCGAGAAAAAGCTGGTCAACAGTTGGCTGAAATTCAAAAACAGTTTGAGCTACTCAACAAAATAAATACAGATTCTAGGCAGAAGCAAATAGCATTGGGTTCGGTAGTCTTTACTATTCAAGCAAATTATTTCTTAGCAATAAGTACTGGAGAAATTGAAGTGGATGGTCAGTCATTTTTTGCGATTTCACCAGCCACACCAATCGGTAGATTATTGCTGTCTAAGACAAAAGGCGATACTATTCAATTCAACAATCGAAAATTTCAGATTTTAAAAGTACTATAGAAAAACGTTAAATCACTTTACCCTTTTCTGCTTGTGCAGTAACTTGAAAAACAAAAAAGATGTCACGTTTATTAATACACTTTTTGTGCTTATTCAGTTTTTGTTATACAAACACACAAGAATCAAGTATTGATTTTGTAATTAAAAATCTTGGAGTTAATGTAGATGGTCACTTTAATTCCTTTAAAATTGTTGCTGGTTTTGACAATGAAAGACAGCTAATAAGCATTACAAGCACGATTAATGTTTCTTCGATTGAAACAGGTATTGATAGTAGGGATGAGCATATTTTAGAAGAGGATTATTTTGATGCAAAAAAGCATCCAACCATTACCTTGTCAAGCTCAGAAATTAAAGATGTAGGCCCAAATAATTATAAAGTAATCGCTGTTCTAACTATAAAAGGTAAAGCAAAGAAAATTACTTTTCCTGTCACAGTACTTAAGTCAGATGATAATTATAAAATAACTTCTTATTTTGAAATCAATCGAAGGGATTATGATGTAGGAGGAGGTAGTTTTATATTAGGTAAAACAGTAAAAATTAATGTGAAGCATTATCAAGATTACTAATGCATAAACAAAATTTCGATGTTATAATTATTGGTGGCGGTTTGGCTGGACTATGTAGTGCGATCCACTTATCAAAACAAGGCATTGATGTTTTGCTTATTGAGAAAAACAGTTATCCAAAACACAAGGTATGCGGAGAATACGTGTCTAATGAAGTCTTACCCTATTTAAATTATTTAGGATTTAACCCATTTGAATTTGGTGCCAAGACCATTTCAAAATTCCAATTAACAACACATAATAATAAAAACATTGAAGCCAATTTGCCTTTAGGTGGATTCGGCATGAGTCGATATGAAATGGATTTTCAACTCTTTCAAATAGCTTTGAATCATGGTATTTCAGTCATTAAAGATACTGTTGTTGATGTTGTTTTTGACGACGATCAATTTCATATTCAAACAAAATCAAATCACATCTTTACTTCAAAAATTGCTATAGGAGCCTATGGTAAGCGATCAAATATAGATGTAAAATTTAATCGTAATTTTATTAAAAAGAAGTCACCTTATTTAGGTGTCAAAATTCATGTCTCTGGTCATTTCCCAGAAGATACAGTAGCGCTTCATAATTTCAAAGGAGGGTATTGCGGTGTTTCAAAAGTTGAAAACAACCATATTAACCTGTGCTATATCACTAACTATCAAACCTTCAAAACATATATGGATATAGAAACGTTTCAAGAGCAAGTTGTATATAAGAATAAGGCTTTAAAAAACGTATTTGAAGGTTCTAAACTTCAATTTACAAAGCCCTTAACCATCAGTCAGATTTCTTTTGAAACTAAAAACCCTATTGAAAATAATATGATAATGTGTGGTGATTCCGCCGGAATGATTCATCCACTATGTGGAAATGGGATGGGAATGGCCATTAGAAGCGCACAATTAGCATCTGAGCTTATTATTGACTATCTTCAAAATAAAATAAAAAGCAGAGTTGAATTAGAGCGGAAGTATTCAAGAAGTTGGAATAGAACTTTTAGCTTGAGATTAAAAGTTGGTCACAGTATTGCCTATTTATTTAGACAAGAATGGTTGGCGCCAAAATTACTTTTTGTTTTAAGACGATTGCCTTTTTTGGTACCATTAATAATTAAAATGACTCATGGAAAATCCATGAAAGTTTAATGAGTTTATTTGTTGATACAACATACAGAAGTAATGAGCCTGAACTTATGGATGATTTTTCCATGAAGGGCGAGTTGCTTCGTGATACATTGGACAAACTCGGTAAGATAAACAAATGGCTTGGGGGAAACCACGTCACGTTAAACGGCCTTAAAAAAGTGCTAATCGATCAACCAAAAAACAAATTGATTACCATTATAGATTTGGGTTGTGGTCATGGAGAAATCTTAAGGCTAATAGGAGATTATGGAAGACAAGAAGGCTATAAGTTCAAATTAATCGGAATTGATGCTAATCAGGACGCTATTGATTACGCAATTGAATTATCTCAAGATTATGAAGAACTAACCTTTGAAAACATTGACATTTTCTCAGAAGAATTCCAAGACTTAGATTATGATGTTGTGCTTTCAACTTTGTTTTTACATCATTTTAATCAGGATGAAATTCACAACCTTTTAAAAATAATAACATCAAAGGCAAAATTAGGTATTGTTGTAAATGATTTGCACCGTAATAAAGTTGCTTATGGTTTATTTAAATTATTAGGTTTGGTGATTTCGAACCATATGATTGTGCAAGACGGATTAACATCTATATTAAGAGCATTTAAACGCGATGAGTTAGAAAATATCTCTAAACAATTGAACCTTAAATCACAAATTTGTTGGAAATGGGCATTCCGCTACCAATGGCTAATTAAAACTTAAATGGCAGTAAGAATTACATCAGTTGCAAAGCAACTTCCAAAATATACTAGAGAAACCAAAGACATTTTACCTTATGTAGAACTTTGGCTCGATGGGCAAGAAGAGCGTTTTAAAAGAAAAGTCCTTAAGATTTTTGAAAACGCAGCTGTTGACAAGCGGTACTCCATAATGGATGCTGAAGAGGTATTTTTAAAAACATCTTTTGAAGAAAAAAACGATATATACACGCGAGAATCCATAAAGCTGGCAGAAGAAAGTTTGGTAAAAGCTTTAGATAAAGCCAAATTACAGCCAACTGATCTAGATTACATCATCACAGTGAGTTGCACTGGAATAATGATTCCATCTTTAGATACATATCTTATTAATAGTTTAAAGTTGAAACAAGATATTGTGCGTTTACCCGTGACAGAAATGGGATGTGCGGCAGGAGTTTCGGGTATTTTATACGCAAAGAACTTTTTAAAAGCAAACCCCAATAAACGTGCAGTTGTTATTGCGGTAGAGTCGCCAACAGCGACATTTCAATTAGATGATTATTCGATGGTTAACATTGTAAGTGCCGCAATTTTTGGAGATGGTTGCGCAAGTGTTATTTTGTCTTCTTATGAAGACGAAAAAGGACCTGAAATCAAAGATGAGGCTATGTATCATTTTTTTGATACAGCGCATATGATGGGTTTTAAATTAAGAAATACAGGTTTGCAAATGGTTTTAGACCAATCTGTGCCACAGACAATCGCAGATCACTTCCCAGATATTATTCATCCATTTTTAGAACGTAACAATCTAACAATTGAGGATATTAATCATTTAGTTTTTCACCCAGGAGGAAAGAAAATTGTACAAACCGTTGAGGAATTATTTGGTGATTTAGGCAAAAATATAAACGACACAAAAGAGGTTCTAAGACAATATGGTAATATGAGTAGCGCCACTGTACTATATGTATTAGAGCGATTTACGGACAGAAATTTACCTAAAGGGGATAAAGGTATTATGCTGAGTTTTGGACCTGGTTTTTCCGCTCAGAGGATATTATTAGAATGGTGATATGAAAGAATTTAAAGATAAAAACTTTTGGACCTTAGTACTTGGTGGTAGCAGTGGTCTTGGATTGGCGTCTGCAAAGAAACTCGCCAAACACGGCATGAATGTTTGTATTGTTCATCGCAATCCAAGAATGCAAGAAGAAGTTATTTTAAAAGAGTTTGAATCAATAAAGCAAGAAGGCGTTCAATTTAAGTCATTTAATAGCGACGCCTTTAATCCAGACAAACGTAACATGATTATTCAAGAATTGAAGTCTTTGCTTGGTGATAATCAAAAAATAAAAACCATGGTTCATAGTGTAGCAAAAGGAAATTTGAAGCCCATGGTATCAGATGATAATAATGAATTAAAACATGATGATTTTGCGCTTACCATTCAAGCCATGGGAATAAGTTTGTATGATTGGGTTAAAGTGGTTTTTGAAGCAAATTTATTTGCTGAAGATTCACGGATTATTAGTTTTACAAGTCAGGGTAATTCAAAAGCATGGAAAAATTATGCAGCTGTTTCAGCAGCAAAAGTAACTTTAGAAGCGATAACTAGAAGTATAGCATTAGAGTTTGCGCCTTTTGGTATAAAGGCCAATTGTATTCAAGCGGGTATTACTGACACCAAATCTTTACGTATGATTCCAGATGTTGAAAAGATTATTAAATATGCATCACAGCGCAACCCTAATAAACGCCTAACTACACCAGAAGATGTCGCTAATGTTGTTTATTTATTAACTAAAGACGAAGCTTCTTGGATAACAGGGACAGTTCTTCCTGTAGATGGAGGAGAACATTTAATTTAAAAAATGGAAGAACAAAATATCATAGAACTTTTACCATACCAAAGACCATTTTTGTTTGTAGATGCCATAGATACTGTTTCTGAAAATGAAATACGTGGACATTATACATTTAGGAAAGACGAATATTTCTATAAAGGACATTTTAAAGATAACCCAATCACGCCAGGAGTGATATTAACGGAATGTATGGCACAAATTGGATTGGTTTGTTTTGGTATTTTCTTGTTGAAAGATGAATTACAGAACACCAAGAAACCTCAGGTAGCACTAACCTCTAATAAAATAGATTTTTATTTACCGGTTTTACCAGGAGAAAAGGTCATTGTTCATTCAGAAAAAGAAGTATTCCGATTCAATAAATTAAAGTGCAAGGTTAAGATGTTAAATAAAAAGGGGGAATTGGTGGCACGAGGTGTAATATCAGGAATGTTGAAAGCATGAAGCAACGAGTAGTCATAACAGGATTAGGTATTGTCGCACCAAATGGCGTAGGTTTATCGGATTTTACCAAAGCCTTAAAAAATGGAACATCTGGCATCAGATTTCACCAAGACTTAAAAGACCTTAATTTTTCTTGTCAAATAGGAGGCATACCTCAAATTACGGATGAATTAATATCTAAATATTTTACGGACCTACAGTTACGTGGGTTTAACAGTTCTGGCATTTTATATGGTTGTATAGCGGGTATGGATGCATGGAAAGACGCAGGATTCGATTTAAATTCTAAAAGTGAGTTAGATTATGATACTGGGCTCATTTTTGGTACAGGAACCTCAGGAGTAGAAAAATTTAGGGAAGCCATTCACAAGCTCGACGAAGGCAATGTTAGGCGCTTAGGAAGTACAGTTGTTTTACAAACCATGGCAAGTGGTATAAGCGCTTATTTAGGCGGTATGCTTGGTTTTGGCAATCAGGTCACCACAAATTCTTCAGCATGTACAACGGGTACCGAAGCTCTTTTAATGGGTTACGAGAGGATTAAATACGGAAAAGCTAAACGCATGCTGGTTGGTAGTTGTAGTGACCATGGACCATATATTTGGGGAGGGTTTGATGCCATGCGAGTTATGACATACAAACATAATGACAGCCCAACAGAAGGATCACGGCCTATGAGCGTGTCAGCTTCTGGTTTTGTACCAGGAAGTGGTGCAGGTGCTTTAGTTTTAGAATCGTTAGAAAGTGCATTGGAGCGTGGTGCAACTATTGATGCAGAGGTTATGGGTGGTGAGATAAACTCTGGTGGTCAACGTCAAGGAGGTACATTAACAGCACCAAACCCAGAAGCAGTTCATCGCTGTATTAAAAACGCCTTACAAAATTCTGGAATAGTTTCTAGTGAAATAGAGGTCATTAATGGGCATCTTACCGCCACCTCTAAAGATACTCTAGAAATTGAAAATTGGACCGAAGCCTTACAAAGGCAAGGCAAGAACTTCCCCTTTATTAATTCAACCAAATCATTAGTTGGCCATTGTTTGGCAGCGGCTGGTGCAATAGAGTGTGTGGCTAGTATCATTCAGCTTAAGGAACAATTTATTGCGCCTAATATCAATTGTGACGATTTACATCCTGGTATTGAAGAATTAGTTTCACCCGAAAAAATACCACATAAAAAAATTGATCAGAAGTTTGACACCATTGCCAAAGCAAGTTTTGGTTTTGGTGATGTTAATGCCTGTGTTTTATTTAAGCGATTTATAGCGTAACTTTACAAATCAAAGTTATGTTATGAACAAGGAAGAATTAATTACCAAATTAAAGACTATTGTAGCGCCTTATATACAAGATGAGAAGGCGTTTAAAAACCTGTCAGAAGACACAGATTTTGTAAAGGATCTAAAGATAAACTCAGCCAATCTAGTTGATATCATTTTAGATATTGAGGATGAATTTAATATTCGTTTAGAAAACGAGGACATGGAAAAAATGCTAGATGTAAAGTCTGCTATGAGCATTGTGACTTCAAAACTTGCAGATTAATGGTTGGCAATGACATTGTTGATTTAAATGAAGCAAGTCGGGCCTCAAATTGGCAACGCCCAAGGTTTTTGGATAAACTTTTTTCTGAACAGGAGCAAGCCTATATCAATAGTGCGGAAAAGGCTTTTAAAATGGTTTGGCGGTTGTGGAGTATGAAAGAGGCTTCTTATAAATTATACACACAAATTGCACCAAGTCGTTTTTATAACCCTAAAGCATTTCAGTGTACGATTAAGAAAGATTTGGGCACGGTGAAATATAAAAACTTTTCCTGTTTCGTTCAATCAAAGATTACTTCTAATTATATTATTTCAGAAGCGAGTTTAAAGAAACAAAAGCTCAATTCTGAAATTATTGAATTTGTTTCATTGGGTTACGCCGGGCAGAGCGATGAATTAAAAGCTAAACTTATAGATTCATTGGACTCAAAGTTTCGCATAGAAAAGAATGCGTTTGATGTACCTATATTAAGTAATGGAAAAGAGCTTTTTCACGTTAGCTTATCCCACCATGGGCGATATGGTGCTTATGTAAGAGCATAGTTATGGAACGAATGAAGCGCATTATACCTATTATTATTAAATTCAGAATATCCATTATCGCAATTTTGGTGATACTAATGGTATTATCTGCCTATCAAACACTTAATAAACTAAGTGTTGACAATTCACTTTCAATATGGTTTTTAGAGGACGATCCGAGTTACAAGGCATACATAGATTTCCAGGAGAATTTTGGATCAGATGAGATTTTTATTATCATGCTACCAGTTGAAAATGCAATTGGTGAATCAGAAGTAAACAAGTTAAAGGAATTACAGCAATCTATTGAAGCATTGCCCTACGTAAAAACAACCTTTAGCTTGGCCAAGGCTAAATACCCAATCTACGCAAATAATAACATCAGATTTCACGATTTATATAATTCAAGACGAAGTGAAAAAGGATTGAAAAACCTGTTTTCTAAACTATCCAACATTAGTTCACAATTGGTAACTAAGGACTATAAAAACCAGCTGTTTTATATCCAAATGAAACCTACACCGACCATTGAGGAAGACCGACAAGAAATAGCTGTTGAAGTTGAAAGTGTAGTTGGACAGATGTATTCAGATTATTATCTAACAGGACCACCAGTATTAAATGAGGCTTATAGCAAAGGCATTTATAAAGAAAGTCTAATATTTGGTATCCTAACTGTTTTGGTCATTACGGTATTGCTTTTATTTCTACTACCAAGTAAACGTTATCTACTAATAGCATTACTGTCGGTTGCGATTCCGGTTAGTTTACTTTTTGGATTAATTACTTCTCTTGGTTTTGCATTGAATATGATTTCTATGCTTATCCCAACTATTCTAATGGTGTATAGCGTTAGTGATGCGGTTCATATTATAAACATTTACCACAAAGAAGGACTTGTTAACACCAATTTTTCAGAGGTTGATTTGTTGGCAATTTCAATACGAAAGAGTTTAACACCTTGTTTCTATACAACCCTTACAACCCTTGTGGGCTATTTTGCACTTTATTTATCGCCTTTACCTGCATTTAAAAACATGGGTGTTTTTACATGTATTGGATTAATTCTGAGTTTTTTATTGGTATATGTAATTACTATTATCGGCTTTAGTTTTATGAATTTAAATTTTGAAAAAGCTAAACCAATTTTAAGTTTTAAAACTTTTTCTCAATCTGGCTTTATTGAATGGTTAAATGGTTTTACAAGCCAATATAAGAACACCCTGATTGTATCATTTACAGCTGTACTAATGTTTGGTGTTTATTCTATATTTCAGGTAAAGATCGACACCAATTCCAGAGATTTATTGGCAGAAGGCAAGGCAAAACAAGACTTAAGAGCAGTTGAAGTAGAGCTGGGCGGAAGTAACCGACTTCAAATAAATATAGCTACAAAAGATGGCCGCGCAATATTGAATAAAGATGCTATTAAAAGATTAGAGGATTTTCAGAATAAGCTTGAAGCAAACCCACTGATATCAAACCCAGTTTCGGTGGTTACCATAAAATCCTTCCTAGAACAACGCACACCTGTTTTATTTCAATCTGATATATCAGAGGTGAAACTAAAGAATACACTTAAAGATGTTGATGCTAGAGAAAACAGTTTTTTTAAATTATTTTCAGAAGACCTATCAACAGCCGGTTTTACGCTAACCCTTATGGAAATGCGAACATCAGAATTAGAACAAGCGCTTGATGATATTAAACAAGCCTTTAAATCGTCATTCGATACTGATAATTATGATTTGAAAATAAATGGTTTTGCAGTTGTCTTTGCGCAATTGAACAACTTTATTTTAGAGACTCAGTTTAAGTCCTTCTTTGCAGCATTTTTTGTGGCATTTCTATGTCTTTGGGTGTTTATAAAGAATCTGAGAACTACCATATTAGTACTCATACCAAATATTTTACCACTAGCTATACTTGCTATATTTATGAGTTTGCTAGACATTCCCTTAGATGTTACAACAGCAATGATAACACCTATTATGTTGGGAATTGCTATGGATGACACGATTCACTTAGTACATAAATACAGGCGAAGTAAATATATTACGGGCTCGCCAAAAGAACGCATGGACAATGCTATGCGCTATACAGGTAGTGCTTTAATATCAACAACGATTGCTTTGGTTGGAGGGTTTTTAATTATAGCGTCTAGCGCAACACCTTCTGTTCAGGATTTTGGCTTGCTTTGTGCCGTAACAGTTGCCATGGCCTTAATTACAGACATCTTTTATTTACCTGCTCTATTAAAGAAGTTGGATAAATAATCTACTGGAATATTTTAAAAAATAAGGAGCTATTCGGTTTTAATTTGCAATGGTGTTCAATAAAAATAGAATTGGATTGGTGCGTAGCCTCAATCAACCAATTCTTCCCATTAAAATAGGATCTTTTAACCTCAGCTTCATGTTTGGAATTTTCTACAATTTGTAGTTGATGAGCATAATATATTACTCCGTCAATGATTGAAAATTCCTCAAAAAACGAAGCCACCAGAGGTAGTTTTGGATTACGATATACGTTCTGTGGTGTATCTTTTATTACAATTTTTTTCTCATCTAGAACAATCATGTCATCAGCGAACCCTAAAACATCATTTTTATCGTGGGTAGCAATCAGACAGCTGATACTGTTTTTTCTTAAGTAACTGAAAATACTTCTTCGCAAAGATTGTTTTTTAAAATTGTCTATATGGCTGAAGGGTTCATCTAATAACAATATTTCGGGTTCTTTTGCTAATGCCCTAGCTAAGGCCACACGTTGTTTTTGTCCACCACTTAGATTTTTCACTTTGGTATTGGCAAAAGCTTCAAGTTCTACAACTCTGAGCAATTCTTTAGTTCGTTTTTCTTTTTGTTCTGGATAAAAGCGCGAAAGGTGCTTCCCAACATTTTCTTCAACTGTGGTGTAAGGCATCAAGTCGAATTCCTGGGTAACATATTTCATAAAATCATAACCCACAACAAGATTGAATGCTGGCCCTAAGACCTGTTTATTATCCCACCACACCACACCTTCTTTTAAATCAAATTCACCATAAATTAGTTTTAATAAGGTGCTTTTCCCAGAACCACTTTCTCCGATAATAGCCAAAGTTTTACCCTTAGCAAGATCAAAGCTTATATTATTTAAAACCTTGCTTTTGGTATAAGTGAAAGAGACATTTTTAACTTGAAGCATATTGCAAAAATACCACAAAAAAACCGCTTGATTTCTCAAACGGTTTTAAGAATAAGTGTATAAATATTATTTTTTCACAAACTTCTGAATGCTCAGTTTACCATGGTTTTCAAGTCTAAGGGCATAAATACCTGCTTCAAGATTTGACACATCCAATTTATCTATTTCATGTTTTTGATTCAAAACAACCTTGCCTTGAATATCAAATATTGTAACGACACCTTCAGAAAGATCATTGATAGAATTAATATTCAAAACATCATCAACAGGATTTGGATAAACTGTGAAATCAGCAATTGTTTCGTCATCCACACTTAAGAAAGCGCCCTCAATGATATTATGTGTTGTATTACTAGTTGGGTTAGGTATATTATCAATTATACCTGAAGGCCAATAAATAATGATATTGTCAATCTGTGTTTCGGAGCCTAGTCCAAAATGTGTGTTCAGACTACTCATAAACTCAAATCCTTCACCACTACGCACATCTCTAATCTGTACACCATTAGGAGTGTGTACTTCAACTCGAGCGCCAATACCATTGATATTACTTACGTTTCCAACTGTATTAATTTTTACCCAGTTGTTAGAATTACCTTGATTATAGTATCTAATTCCGTTATAAAAAGCATCTATAAACCCATCATTATTTAAGTCGCCAAAGGCACCATTTTTATAATTAATTTGATTTGGATCTGCATCTTCAAAAGTTAAATCACCTTTTCCATATAATATCGTACCATTAGCGATTATATCTAAAAAGCCGTCATTATCTATATCAAAGGCAGAGCTTTCCCAGCCAGTTGGAGCAGTTGATACTCCAGCGCCAATAGTTACATCAGTAAATGTGTAATCATTATTTGGGTTGCCGTCATCAGTAAATCCATTATTCCTCATCAATTTGTGATCACCAGAACTTGCGCCAACAAAAACATCCATATCACCATCATTATCAAAATCACCCCAAGCTGATGACCATGTTTGCATTGGGTCGGCTAGTCCAATTGCGGCAGCATTTTCACTATATGAATCATTACCATTGTTAGTTAACATCATATTCGTACGTCTTTCTTCAGACCCTCCACATTTTGCAATAAACAAATCTATATTTCTGTCGTTATTGTAATCAATCCAGATAGACCCATAGTCACCTCCAGAAGGAAAATTACCCAATGAATATGGCGCGCCAGTTGTGATATCTGACTGATAGAATGTCAAGTTTCCTGTTCCGTCATTTATGAAGTAAACGTTTGGTTCTACATCATGACATACAAAGGCATCTAAATTTCCATCATTATTAATATCTACGAAATTAGAACGTTGAGAGAAAGTATATTGAGTGGTTGCCTGCTGAGTAAAACTCATACCATCATTACTGGCCTGCATAAACGAAACACCACTACCAGCACCATAAAGCAAATCTGTTTTACCATTAGCATCAAAATCTGCCGCAGCAATACTCCAACTTGGTAAAAAATTTGCGTTTGGAGTTGCAATATTGATATTGGTAAATGAACCATCACTATTTTGTTTCTGAATATTAATATTTGAAGCTGAAACTGTAACTATATCATCTAAAAAATCACCGTCCATATCAACAATAGCCATATCATAAGTACCACTCACGGTTATAGGTTGTGGGTCAAAATTAATTCTCGCAGGAGATTGAGTTGTAAAAGTAAATGGACCAGTGAAATTTGAAGTTTCGCTACCACAGTTAGCCAGTACATAAAAATCGTAGGAGGTACCCGAACTTAATGCAGAAAGGGCATAACTTGTAGCACTTAAATCGTTGATTGCTGTACCTGTTCCAAGTGTAAATCCAGAAGTTCCCCATTCTAGATTCCATGCTGGTGCTGAACCGTTTTCAACCCAATTTAACGTAGCGGAATCAATAGTAACACTTGAAGCATTTAAGTTACTTGGTGAAGGGCAAGTAGATCCTTGTTCAATACAGATATCTGCCGTGCCGTTTTGTTGATCTCTCCATATTACAGCATAATAAGTATTGCCAGGTGTTAATCCTGTTATTTCTCCTGAACTGTCGCCTGAGTTAAAATCATTGTTGGTACAAGTTGATACTGAATTACCGCCACAAGAGTCATAAACCTCTAATCCTATACTATTAGCAGCGCCACTAAACCTTACAACCACTGATCCAATTGCAGGAGCTTGAAAACTGATAAAGTAACCATAATTCCCTGACCCGTCACAGGTTGGGTTTTCGTTGTTTGCATCAATATCAGTGGCAATACTAAAATCAAAAGAAGTTGGTGCAGCACTGTTGCAATCTACATTAACAGATATATTAAATGCAGAACTACAGGTAGCTCCTGGCGCACTAGTGATAAAATTAAATGGCCCAACTAGAGAAGAAGTGTCACCCCCACCACAATCAGCTTGCACATAAAAATCGTATGTAACACCTTGAGATAATCCAGTTAAATTATAAATTGTACTTGTTAAACCATTAACCATGGTTCCAGTGCTAGGAGTAAAGCCCGCGGGCCCCCATTCTAGGTTCCATAAGCTTGCTGTTCCATTTTCTGTCCATTGCAAATCAGCCGTCGTTTCGGTGATATTAATTGCATTTAAATTTATAGGCTCAGGACAAGTAGGTGGTGCCGCAGAAGTTAAAACAGGAGAAGTTATACAGAATCCCCACCCCCAAGACGTATTATCTTGATAATAGATCCTATACCTAAAGTTTGTTAATTGGTTTTCACTAAATGCCGCAATATTTAAGATTGGGTGATTTAATGAAACAAATGGTCCAGAACAGAAGTTTTGATTTGGCGCTCCAGCAGTACTTGTGTCATAGACATTACTCCAATTTTCCCACTGTGAGGTGTCAGCATCCCAATATTGAATTGTAAGCGTTTCTGTTTGAAATATATTTAACACATAATCTGTGTCCATTGATATCCATATTTCCCCTGCATTAAAAGCATTGGTTAAATTAATAACAGGTGATTCAGCAGCCAAGTCATTATTTGATCCACTATTGGCGTCATCATCGTCAAAGGAGAAATTAGACGAAGTTGTTGTAGGGTCTTCGTAAAGATAAGTTGCATCATACGTTCCTGTGATTGACCAATTAGAATTTGGCCAATCTGCAGACTCATTTAAAACTTGCGCGTTTACAGAGAATAATGTGGTGAATACAACAATTATTAAAGTAATTTTTTTCATAGTTATATAGTTATTCACAATCCGTCAGTGAGTTTATCCACTCTTCAATAAGCTCTATACCTTCGTCATGGTTTATTGTTCTGCCTAATAAAGGCATTCTAAATGACTCATCAGTTGTACTCAATCTAAAATATAAAATTGAAAGATCAGTATCGTTAGGTTTTACAATATCAGAATTTGGAATGAATTGAGTCTCAGGTTCTACACAAACACCAATATTTTCACGATTATCGGTTAAACCATAAGCAAAACGCATTGGTCTATAATTACAATAACCATTGTCAGAGTGACAATGTGCACAATTAATATCTAAATAAGATCTTACTCTTAGCTCCAATGGCTGTGAGTCATCATCCCATCCAACTGTGGAATTAATATTGCCTGGAATATCAGAATTTAAATACCCAACATCAATTAATTTTCTAATCTGGTTTTCTATTCCTGTTGAATAATTGTAATTTTTATTAATATTCTGAGGCTTTAATCCAATCGGTGTTGGACTATCAGATTGATTGTGACAAGTAAAGCACTCGGCTCTGGATGGTATTCTATAAGTTGTGCTTTTTATAGTTTCACCTTGTAGCCATGTTAAATCCACCAAATCACCTTCGTTACTGAAAAAAGCTTCGGATTGATCGTCGTTCCACAAGTAATTAGCGAAATCCCATCCATCACTTGTTTTAAACATTATTCTCGTTTCTAGAATCCGAGTTGTATTATTTGGTTGAATTGAATTGTAGTAAAAGTTTTTAATTAAGAATGTTCCCTCTGGAAACCGAATAGGCGAAATATCTTCAACATAATTGGCGCTTACTCCGTTAGGCATCCATATAAACCGTTTTTTCTTGGCGTAGTCTGAAAATAAAGGTGATATTAAATCATAAGGGATAACGCCAAATGATGGGTTCAGCTCACGTAAATTACCTTCAAAAAAGTTATATTCTGATAATGTTTGATGAGGTGTATCTTCAAAAACATTAACTACAGATAACGATGTAATTGTAACGGAAACATTTTCTGTCTGACAATTACCAGATTCATCGCATATAGTGTATTGAAAACTATCTTCACCAACCAAATTTGCAATTGTACTAAAAATTATGCTATCATCACTTAAGTCACTAGGAGTAGCATTATTATTAATTTGTGCATTTCCCTTGCTTGGGCTTGTAATAGTTAATTGTCCTGAATTAGGAATATTACTGTCATTTTGAAAAATAAATATTTCAATTTGTGAATTTTGCTCAATTACTACAGTGTCTGAATTTGTTTCTATCTCTAATACGCTATTACCATCATCTGTACCACACGTAAGCAGCAAAAGGGTTAGGATCGAAAATAAAAATATATCGTATTTATTTTTCATGTAAAGAAAGACAATAGCAAAATAATTAAACAGGATTAACCATAATATCCCTAATTATTGCTAGGGAACAAGCTTATAAAGCTAATGATTTTTTGCTAAATTGCTAATAGCTCAAGTATATGGGCCCTATTTAAACCTATCCTTTAATCTTCTTGTTTAATTTACCTGGGAGCACATCAAAGCCCATATTATATAACGTGAAGCCAAAAATATCAACTGCTTGCTCAATTTGTTTTGAGACAGGAGTTCCTGCTCCATGACCAGCATCAGTTTCAATTCTAATAAGTGTTGGTGATTTCCCTGCTTGTTTGCTTTGTAATTCTGCAACGAACTTAAAACTATGTGCCGGCACAACTCTATCGTCATGATCGCCAGTTGTTACCAATGTAGCTGGATATTCAGCACCCTTCTTTACATTATGTACCGGAGAATACCCTTTTAAATAATTAAACATTTCCTTACTGTCTTGTGCTGTACCATAATCATAGGCCCAACCAGCACCCGCGGTAAATGTATGATAACGCAACATGTCTAAAACGCCAACCGCGGGTAAAGCTACTTTCATTAAATCCGGTCTTTGGGTCATCGTAGCACCAACTAGCAAACCACCGTTAGAACCACCTCTTATTGCTAAATATTCCGAAGATGTGTAATTGTTATCAATAAGATATTCTGCAGCGGCTATAAAATCATCAAATACGTTTTGTTTTTTCATTTGGGTTCCTGCATCATGCCACGCTTTACCGTATTCACCACCACCACGTAAATTAGGTACCGCATAAATACCACCCTGCTCCATCCAAACCGCATTAGTAATTCTAAAACTAGGAGTAAGAGAAATATTAAATCCTCCATAACCATATAGTATTGTTGGGTTTTTGCCATTTAATTCTAACCCTTTTTTATGAGTAATTATCATAGGGACCTTTGTTCCGTCCTTAGACGAATAAAATACTTGCGTACTTTCATAATTTTCAGAATCAAAATCTATATTTGGTTTTCTAAATAGTTTTGAAGTACCATTTGAAATATTGTATTTATAAATGCTTCCAGGCGTGGTATAATTTGTAAAGGAAAAGTAAAGTTCTTTTTCTTTTCTTTTTGCACCAAAACCTCCTGCCGAACCCACACCAGGTAATTCAACCTCTCTCACCAAACTACCCTTATAGTCATATTGAAAAACCTTTGAAACCGCATCTATCATATATACGGCAAAGAAATATCCGCCAGCAGTTGAAGGTCTTAACACGTTTTCTGTTTCTGGAATAAAATCCTTCCAGTTTTCAGGTGAAGGATTTGAAGCATCAACAGTAACCACTCTTTGATTAGGTGCGTTAAGGTTTGTCATTATAAATAACTTAGAGCCCTCGTTTTCAATAATATTAGAATCTGAATCAGTATGCCCCAATATTTCAACTAAAGGTGCATTTGCTTCTGAAAGGTCTTTTATATAAAGCTTATTACCAGAAGTAGAAACTCTAGGCGTAATTACTAAATATTTATCATCTTCAGTTACACCAGCATAGATATAACGGTGTTTTTCTTCAGGTGTACCACCATAAATTAATTGGTCTTCAGACTGTTTTGTTCCTAACTTATGATAATATACTTTATGCTGATCTGTCTTTGCGGAAAGCTCACTTCCCTTTGGTTTGTCATAGCTAGAATAATAGAACCCCTCATCCTTATACCAAGACATACCGCTGAATTTAATATCAACTAAGGTATCCTCCATAATCTCTTTAGATTCAACGTCCATCACCAAAATTTTTCTCCAATCACTTCCGCCCTCGGAAATTGAATAAGCAAGTATTTGCCCGTTTTTTGAAAAACTTAAGCTTCCAAGTGAAATAGTGCCATCATCCTTAAACTTATTAGGATCAATGAAAATTTCTGCAGTTTCGGCATCGGTTCCTTTTTTATATCTAAAAATTACTGATTGATTTTGAAGACCATCGTTTTTTGAAAAATAGGTATAATCTCCCTCTGTGTATGGAGCACCAATTTTTTCATAGTTCCATAATTTCGTTAGACGTTCCTTTAATTCTTCGCGATAAGGAATGTTATCTAAAAACCCAAAGGCTGCTTCGTTTTGTTGGCTAACCCATTTTTCTGTTTCTTCACTTCTGTCGTCTTCTAACCAACGATAAGGATCGGCAACTTGCTCGCCGAAATAAGTGTCAATGGTATCGACTTTTTTGGTTTCAGGATAATTTACACTTACGGTTTTCAAAGATTTAGATTCATTTTTGCATGATACAAAAATAAATACTAGGGCAGAGAAAAAGAGTGTTTTTTTCATACTTCAGAATTTCAATTGATTAAAAATGCTAACAGACAATATAACCATTTACTAACTTTTAATCAATAGCAAAACTCATAAATGCTGAATGAGAAAAACAACTCACCTTTTGGGTTCGTTATAAAAGAACACTAAGGGTTTAAGGGATTTAGTTACACCAGGCGATTATTAACAAGATACTCTGCAATTTGCACCGTATTGGTTGCTGCGCCTTTTCTAAGATTGTCGCTAACCACCCAAAGATTTAAGCTGTTAGGCTGAGAGGTGTCTCTTCTTATTCTGCCTACGAATACATCATCTTTACCATTTGCGAACATTGGCATTGGATAGACATTCACATCAAGATTGTCTTGTATGGTTACACCCTCTGTGTTGTTTAATAATGATCTAACCTCATCTAGATTAAAATCGTTTTCAAATTCTACATTGACAGCTTCACTGTGTCCGCCTGCAGTTGGTATCCGTACTGCTGTAGCAGTTACGGCAATTGTTCTATCGTCTAAGATTTTTTGAGTCTCTCTTACCAATTTCATTTCTTCTTTGGTATAACCATTATCTTCAAATACATCACAATGAGGAATAGCGTTTTTATGTATAGGATAATGATAGGCCATATATCCTTTTTTGCCGGCAATTTCATTTTCTAGTTGTTCCACAGCTTTTACACCTGTTCCTGAAACGGATTGATAGGTTGAAACAACTATACGCCTAATCTTGTATTTTTTATGAAGTGGCGCTAACGCCATAACCATTTGTATGGTAGAACAATTAGGATTTGCAATTATTTTATCTTCTTTACCTAATTCAGTTGCATTAATTTCTGGAACTACTAATTTTTTAGTTTGGTCCATTCGCCATGCGGAAGAATTATCTATTACTGTTGTTCCAACTTTTGCAAATTTTGGAGCCCACTCTAATGACGTACCACCTCCAGCAGAAAATAATGCAATATCAGGTTTTTCTTTAATTGCTGTTGGAATGCTAATAACCTCAATAGGATTTCCTTTAAAGTCAATTTTCTTACCAACAGAACGCTCAGAAGCCACCAGCAATAATTCATCTACTGGGAAATTACGCTCTTCTAGCACTTTTAGCATTACATTACCTACTAATCCGGTTGCACCAACAACAGCTACTTTCATTTTTTATAATTAATAATTATGCCATAAAATTAAACAAAAACACTTCCTTCTTTTAAATAATATCAAGGCTTTTAACAAAAAAAATCGAGATGTTAATTAATTAACTTTATTTTAAAAAAGAACCCAGACTATTTAGCCTGGGTTTGATTGTGAATTATAGTGTAGCGGTGTCGCTAAACTTAGATTACTTTTTTAAAGCATCTCTAATCTCAGTTAATAAATCAACTTCAGATGGTCCTGCTGGAGCTGGAGCCTCTGCTGGCTTCTTAGTCTTGTTATATGCTTTAACAATTATAAACATAACTAATCCAACGATTAATAAATTAATGATAGTGTTAATCCATGCACCGTAAGCAATTACTGCTGCACCAGCTTCTTTTGCCGCCGCTAAGGTAGCATACTCTTTACCGTCCATTGCATAATGAAGGTCTTCAAAATTCATCCCTCCAGCAAAATATCCAGCGAATGGCATTGCGATGTTTGAAACAAATCCGTTAATAACCGCGCCTATAGCACCAGCCATGATTACTGCAACTGCGAAATCAATCACATTGCCAGTCATAATAAAATCCTTGAATTCTTTTAACATAATAGTAGTGTATTAATAGTTAGTGAAATATGTTAGTTTGACACTAATTTAATTAAAAAGTCATAAATTTTAACATTCACAAACTATTTAATGTACAATCGTTTCACACGATTGGATATTGCAGTTAAAATTTCATAAGAAATTGTGTTAGCAGATTCAGCCAATTCAGAAGCTTTATAATTGGAATCAAAAACTATAACCTCATCTCCTTCTTTACATTCAATATTAGTAACATTGACCATTAACATATCCATACAAACATTGCCAACGATAGGAGCTTTTTGATTATTAATTATTACAAAACCATTTCCACCCCCGTAAATCCTACTAATCCCATCTGCATGTCCAATAGGTATGGTAGCTGTTTTTTCAAACCCTAACGCTTTATAGCCACGATTATAGCCTACCGTTTCGTTTTTTTCAATTTTATGAATTTGTGAAATAATGGATTTTAAACTAGCAATTGGTTTTAGCTTTTTGTCTTCTTCAACAGAGTTTCCAAAACCATAAAGACCAATTCCACACCTAACCATATCAAAATGAGCTTCAGGATAATTTAAAACACCTGATGTATTGCATATATGCAACCATGGTTTAAACCCGAGGTTAGTTTCAATATGCATTGCAATTGCCTTAAATTTATTAATTTGATTTCCAGTAAATGATTTTTCATTTATATCTTCACTTGCCGCTAAATGAGAGAAAACGGATTTTACCATAACGCTATTAGTAACGTTTAATTGAGACGAGATATAATCTACATCACTTTCCCAAAACCCCAATCTATTTAACCCTGTATTAAATTTAATATGAACCGGATAGTCTTTTTGCTTTTGCTCCTCAGCAACATCTGCAAATCCTTTTAGGACTTTAGCATTGTATAAACTTGGTTCTAGGCAATGATCAATAAGAGATTTAAAATTTACAGGTTGAGGATGCAATACTAAGATTGGGGTTTTAATCCCATTTTCTCTAAGTAAGACCCCTTCATTTCCATAGGCAACGGCAAAATAATCCACACCCAATTCTTCTAAATGTTTAGCTATTCTTATGGCATCGCTACCATAGGCAAAAGCTTTAACAACAGCTAAAAATTTAGTATTTGGTTTTAATTTAGATTTGAGATAATTGAAGTTATGACTGAGCGCACCTAAATTAATTTCTAAAACAGTTTCTTGAGCTTTAGGCATCAGGTTTTTGTTGTTTGGAATTAATTTCTTGAGCATCATTAACATTCATTTGCCTTACCTTATCTCGTAACATACTTTTATAATATGCGGCTCTGCTTAATGGTTCATATTCGTCTACCTCACCAAGTAATACAAGGTCGTCACTTTTTGCCTTTCTGTAGCTGTATTGTGCTAGATTACCAGTTTTAGTGCATATAGCGTGTACTTTTGTGACATATTCTGCAGTAGCCATTAAATGTGGCATAGGTCCAAACGGGTTGCCTTTAAAATCCATATCTAAACCAGCAACAATAACTCGTATTCCGCTATTTGCCAAATCGTTGCAAACACGTATAATTTCGTCGTCAAAAAACTGAGCCTCGTCAATACCAACAACATCGCATCCGTCTGCTAATATTGGAATATTTGCCGCAGCAGGCACAGGAGTAGATCTAATTTCATTATCATCGTGAGAAACTACCATATCGTCATCGTAGCGAACATCCACGGCTGGTTTAAAAATTTCAACTTTTTGGCGGGCAAATTTTGCGCGTTTTAATCTTCGAATTAATTCTTCAGTCTTACCAGAGAACATCGATCCACAAATCACTTCAATCCACCCAAATTGTTCTTTATGATTTACTGTATTTTCAAGAAACATTTCGTAATTTTAGCACTAAACGTAGTAATAATTCGTTTGTATAAAGGTCAATCAAAAATATTAAAAATCAAAAGTAAAAATGAAACATCTATCATTTAATTCTAATTATTTATTGGAGCAAGATGAAGATGCTTCAGATGGCTTTAAAAAACGCACAATTAGTAAGTCATGAAAAAGAAATTAGAATCAGAATTAATAAGTATCGCACATCGAATTCTGAAGCTTAAAGGAAGAGAAGATGTAGACAGAATGCACGAGGAAGTATCGAAACTTTATGAAAAGTTAACCGTACTGAAGTTTGCTCAAGAAAATTTCGAAGACAAAATGCCAACTATAGGTAATGACTCTTCTTTTTTTGATATGTTAGACACAGCTTTTAATAATAAAGTGAGTGATAATATTGAAATTGAAAACAAGACATATATCAATTTAGATGAGGTAGAGGACGATGGAATTATGGAGCCTGTAATGAATAAAATTAAAGACATGGTTGCTCACATGCCTGCTGACGATTCTAATGAAATGGATGCGTTGTTGGGGAATTCTATAATTGCAGAAACACCGAAAACTATTGAATTTGAAAATATTGCTGCAGATTTCGCAGAAATACCAGAATTTGAACCCATTGAAGAAGCTCAGAAGCGCAAATCCCTAAACGATAAATTGAAGGGCAAGAATCTTCAAATAGGATTAAACGATAAGCTGGCCTTTATAAAGCACTTGTTTGAAGGAAGTAGTGAAGACTATGACCGTGTAATATCTCAATTAAACACCACTAAGTCATTAAAAGAAGCCCAAAAGTTAATCGGTGATTTCATTAAGCCAGATTATAATAATTGGCTTGGCAAAGAAGAGTATGAAGAGCGATTTATGGAACTTTTAGAGGGAAAATTCAATTAATATTTAAACTATAGCTAAATCGGTTATTTCGTATCAAATGATGGGCAGTCTATTTTTCTTAATATTTCAATTTGTTATAATTTGGGATTTCCTATTTTTAAATTAAAATCGAATGGGAAAATTATTCATAGCGCCAACACCAATTGGAAACCTTAAAGATATTACATTAAGAGCTATTGAGGTTTTGAAGGAAGCTGATTTGATTTTAGCGGAAGATACAAGAACATCTGGCAAACTTTTAAAGCATTTTGAAATCAATACGCCAATGCAAAGCCACCATATGCACAATGAGCATAAAACTGTAGGCAATGTAATTGAAAAATTAAAATCTGGTATGACTATAGCTATAATTAGTGATGCTGGTACACCTGCGATATCAGATCCTGGGTTTTTATTGGTTAGAGCTTGCATTGAAGAGGAGATCGAAGTAGAATGCCTACCTGGCGCAACCGCTTTTGTTCCGGCTTTAGTCAATAGTGGGCTTCCGAATGACAAATTTGTGTTTGAGGGTTTTCTTCCTGTAAAGAAAGGACGCCAAACTAGGCTAAAGCTTTTAGCTGAAGAATCTAGGACAATGGTCTTTTATGAGAGTCCACATAAATTGGTTAAAACACTAGGTCATTTCTGTGAATACTTTGGAGAACAACGTTTAGTTTCAGTTTCTCGTGAACTTACCAAGATATATGAAGAAACTGTTAGGGGTGCAGCAAAAGAAGTATTAGATCATTACACTAGCAAACCACCAAAAGGCGAAATTGTTGTTATTGTTGAAGGCAAGAAGTGGTGAAAGGTTTATTTCAAGACATCGAACAGTGCACAATTTGCAAACAACACCTTCCACGTGGTCCTAGACCAGTTGTAACCGGACAATCCAATTCTAAAATTGTAATTATAGGCCAAGCACCAGGGACGAAGGTTCATCAGTCTGGAATTCCTTGAGATAATCAAAGCGGTAAAAAGTTAAGACAATGGCTGAATGTTACCGATAAGCAGTTTTATAACACCCAAAACTTTGCTATTGTACCAATGGGTTTTTGTTATCCAGGAAAAGGAAAAACGGGTGATTTACCACCAAGACCTGAGTGTGCGCCACAGTGGCATGAAAAGCTTTTAGAAAAAATGCCTCATATTGAATTGGTAATTTTAGTTGGTGCATATACTCAGAAATATTATTTAAAAGACAAAAAGACCTTAACAATGCGAGTGGGTGATTATCAAAGCTATTTACCAAAATATTTTCCCATACCACATCCTCCACCAACAAATAGGTTTTGGCGTGCAAAAAACCCGTGGTTTGAGGAATCCATTGTGCCAGAAATTAAATTGATAATAAGGAGAATCTTAGAATAAAGAACACCTAATATTGAGATCCATCGTGCTTGCCAACTTCAAAACCGTGTTTTCCAAGAAACTGATTACCACTTTCTATAGCTCCTTCTTCCATTGTTGTTCCCATAGAATCATTCCAACGATTTAGGTATCCAAATAAAGATATTACACCTAACATTTCAACAATTTCACCTTCATCCCAATGTTTGTTTAAGCGTTCTTTAATTTCGGCATTGACGGCATTTGGAACTTGACTAGCGGCAAGGCTGAAATCTAAAGCAGCGCGCTCTGCCTCAGAAAAAGCAGGATGTGTTCTGTATTCCCAAATATTGTCTAATTGCTCTTGCTCAGCACCGTAACGTTCAGCTGCTCTTATGGCATGGGCTTGGCAATAGCGACAACCGGTTGAGTTGCTACTAACCCAAGCAATCATTCTTTTTAATGCAGAGGTAACTCTACCTTCATTTGCCATCACTGCTTTATTCAAATTTATAAATGCCTTGCTAATTGCAGGTCTTCTCTGCATTGTTAATACAGAATTAGGACAAAATCCAAGCGTTTCATTAAAGAATTCAGCAAGTTTTTTGGTTTCTATATCGTGTTCTGGAGATAACGGAGATACTAATGCCATATGTGTTTTTTTAGTGGTATTTTTGAATGTACAAGATAAGAGTTCTAATATTTAATCTAAGAAATATGGTTGATAAAGTCACAACTCACTGGCAAGGTGATTTAATATTTGAATCAGATAATCCAAGTGGTAAATCTGTAATAATGGACACTAATATTGAGGGCCAATCAGAACGATTTGGGTTATCACCAAAAGCAATGATGTTGTCTTCATTAGCAGGTTGTTCAGCTTTAGATGTCATATCAATTCTAAATAAAATGAATGAAGAAATAGATGATTTTAAAATTGAAGTATCTGGAGAATTAACGGATGAGCATCCTAGGTATTACCATTCAGTTGAGTTAGAATACCATTTCTATGGAGCTCATCTAAACAAGAAAAAATGTCAACGTGCAGTTGATTTATCAGTGGAAAAGTATTGCGGTGTAATGGAAATGTTTAGACAATTTGCAAAAATTAGAACTAATGTAATCTATCATATAGCTACTATACACAACACCTAAAATATTAGCCATACCTACACTTTTTTATGCGCTGGACCTTAAAACCAAAACCTGAAGCTTCAAAAATCAATTCGTTGAAAGAGGCCTTAAATGTTGATGATATAGTTGCCACACTATTGTTGCAGCGAGGTATTGAGACTTTTGAAGATGCTAAAACATTTTTTAGGCCAAGCTTTGATGATTTGCATGATCCTTATCTAATGATGGATATGGCATGTGCAGTTTCTAGAATTGAAGAAGCCATAGCAAATAGTGAAAATATTTTGGTCTACGGTGATTATGATGTAGATGGTACAACGGCTGTGGCTTTAATGTCTTCTTATCTCAAGACAAGAACAGATTCTGTAGCCACTTATATACCTGATAGATATGAAGAAGGATATGGTATTTCTTTTAAAGGAATTGACTTTGCTGATGACAATGATTTCAGTTTAATTATTGCCTTAGATTGTGGAATAAAAGCTATAGATAAGATTGATTATGCCAAAGGAAAGGGTATTGATTTCGTAATATGTGATCACCATAGACCAGGAGAACAAATTCCTGATGCCGTTGCGGTGTTAGACCCAAAACGAGAGGATTGTGATTATCCTTTCAAGGAATTATGTGGTTGTGGTGTAGGATTTAAGTTGATTTCTGCCTTAGCTGCCAATCAGGGACAATCTGTTGAAGAATTAATTGAATATTTAGATTTAGTAGCAACTGCTATTGGAGCAGACATTGTGCCTATAATTGGAGAGAATAGGGCTCTGGCTTATTTGGGGTTACAGGTTATTAATGCTAATCCACGACCCGGAATGAAGGCTATAATAGCAGAGGTAAAAAAAGAAGAACTCACAATTACAGATGTTGTTTTTATTATTGCACCTCGAATAAATGCAGCGGGTAGAATGAGGCATGGAAATCATGCAGTTACATTGCTGACTGAGACAGATTTTAATCTAGCCGCGACCTATGCTGTAGAAATCGATCAATTTAATACAGATAGAAAAGAAACAGACAAGAGAATAACCGAAGAAGCCCTACTTCAAATTGAGGACAATAGCGAACAAGAAAAGTTCACCACGGTTGTTTATGATGAAAACTGGCATAAAGGAGTTATTGGTATTGTTGCATCAAGATTAACAGAAACATATTACAGACCTACTCTGGTTTTTACTAAAAGCGGAAACAAACTAGCTGCATCTGCTAGATCTGTGAAGGGATTTGACGTCTACAATACATTAGAAGCCTGCTCACAATATATTGAACAGTTTGGTGGGCATAAGTACGCTGCAGGTTTAACATTGTTGCCTGAAAATTATGAGGCTTTTAAAATAAATTTTGAAAGAGTTGTAAAGGAATCAATAGACCTAAAATTATTAACACCAGAACTTAAAGTTGATTTAGAAATTGATTTACATCAGGTAGACAATAGATTAATACGAATTTTAAAACAATTTGCACCATTTGGCCCTGGAAATATGAAGCCTGTTTTTATGACACAAAATATTAAGGATACAGGTTGGGGAAAATGTGTAGGCGAAGACAATAAACATCTTCGACTTACGGCAACCCAAAATAGTTCTGAAAACATTGTTTGTATTGGTTTTGGTCTTGGTGACAAGTTAGATGTCATTAAGAACAACAATTTATTTAATGTGGCCTATACAATTGATGAAAACCATTGGAATGGTAGAATTAGTATTCAATTAAAACTAAAAGATTTAAAAGAGTAGATTTTGGGAAAGAATGATCCGTATGAAGCATTAAGATTTAAAGAGTTCAAAGTATTTCTTTTAGCACGCTTTGCCTTGGTATTTGGTTGGTCTATGCAATTTGTAGTTATAGAGTGGCAGGTGTATTCTCTGACTAATGATGAGTTGAGTTTAGGAATAATTGGTTTGTGTGAGTTTTTGCCCGCTTTTTTCTTGGCACCATTTGCTGGACATATTGTGGATAGAAAAGAAAAACGGAACCTCTTTGCGCTATGCATAACCTTATTTTCATTAATTAGTTTTGGTCTGTTTTGGTTGTCATCAGAATATATTTCTGACATATGGAGTACAAATTATATCCTTATTGGGATTTACAGTCTAGTATTTTTTGGAGGTGTGTTGAGAGCTTTTTTTGGTCCTACAATTTTTTCACTTATCGCTCTGTTAGTTCCTAAAAAGGCATATCCAAATGCAGCAACATGGAGTAGCAGTACATGGAAAGGCGCAGCCGTATTTGGAGCTCTTTTTGGCGGGGTTTTTATTGCTTGGATAGGAATTAATGCAACATTAGGCATAATATTTTTACTGGTACTATTTGCGTTGTTGCTTGTTATGCAAATTGACAAAAAACCAATCATGAACAAAAAGACTAATGAGTCAGTAAAGGAAAGCTTAAAGGTTGGGTTAAAGTTTGTGTTTAATGACAAGGTTATTTTAGGTGCTTTAACACTAGATATGATTGCAGTTCTTTTTGGTGGTGCCGTTGCAATATTTGCAGTATTTGCAAAAGACATTTTAAAAGCAGGACCAGAAGGATTTGGATTATTAAATGCCGCGTTATCTTCAGGTAGCATTATTACTATGCTGGCAACAACCTATATTCCTATTACAAAGAGTACAGGTAAGAAGTTACTCGTCTCCGTATTTGGATTTGGTATATTTATGATAATTTTTGGCGCTTCAAAACTATTGTGGTTGAGTGTTTTAGCGCTGTTTTTTTCTGGTGTTTTTGATGGAATTTCTATGGTGGTGAGACAAACTATTTTACAAATTAAAACACCTGATGAAATGAGAGGTAGAGTTGGTGCAGTTAATTCAATGTTTGTTGGGTCATCAAATGAATTGGGAGCTTTGGAGAGTGGAGTTGCCGCGAGGATATTTGGAGCGCCTTTAGCTGTAGTATTAGGAGGAATAGTTACCCTAATAACAGTTACGGCTATAGGCTTGAAGAATAAACCTTTAAGAGAATTAGATTTAAGAAAGGATGTTGAGGATCATTATGAAGATATTAAATCGTCATAAGTCTTTAGTTTTAATTCTTTACCATCAAACTCACCGTAGGTGTAATACTGAATCCAATCCCCTAAATTCACGTATTTAGAGCTGTCTGTTAATTCAATTTCGAGAGGTAAGTGTCTGTGACCAAACACGAAAAAATCACGGTGTTTGTTTTCCAATTTTCGTTTACTATATTTTACAAGCCATTCATTTTCCTCTCCCAAAAACTTAGCATCTTCGTCGCCTGAAATCAATTTGTTCTTTACTGATAAGTATTGTGCTATTTTAACACCTATATCAGGATGGAGCCATTTAAAAAGCCATTTGAAAAAAGGATTTGTAAAAACCTTTTTCATTCGTTTATAACCTTTATCGCCTGGCCCAAGACCATCGCCATGTCCTATAAAAACCTTTGAATCTTTAATTATAAATTCTTGAGCTTTATGATAGACTGGAATACCAAGTTCTTCTTCAAAATAGCCGTTCATCCATAAATCGTGGTTACCTACAAAATAATAAACCGGAATGCCAGAATCACTTATCTCAGCTAATTTACCAAGAGTTCTAGTAAAACCTTTTGGCACAACTGTTTTATATTCAAACCAAAAATCAAATAAATCACCAATTAAAAAAATGGCCGCAGCATCTTTTTTCACAGCATTTAACCAAGACACAAATTTTTTTTCTCTAGGGAGTGATTCTTCTTTGGTAGGAGCACCTAAATGATTGTCTGAAGCAAAATAAACCTTCTTACCAGAAGGAACTTCTATGTGAATTGAATTACTCATTGTCTGAAGCAAACCACTCAGCAAAGCTTGTTGCAGTTTCTTGTAGTTTTAAAGAATGTAATTTTATGTTTTCTGGAAGTCGCTTTTTAATCTTGTCTGCAAAATCAATAACCATCATTTCACTGGTGGGTTGATAATCCACTAACAAAACATTATGCCCTCGATCTTCTAATTCTTTTGCCAGTTCAATATGAGGTGTGTTTTTATTGAAAACTGTAGCGTGGTCAAAAACATTTACAATTTCTTCTTTGACTATTTTCTTTAAATCACCAAAGTCAATCACCATACCAAATTTTACATTGGTATTATCTGAAATAGGAACTCCAATAACGGTAACATCTAACCTGTAACTGTGGCCATGCACATTTTTACATTTACCATCATAGCCGTAAAGTGCGTGACCAGTTTCAAAAGAAAACTGTTTTGTAATGCGAATGTTAGTCATTAGCGTCTTTTATTTCTATTGATAAAATAAATAACAATTAATACAATTGCTAGTATTAAAAAAAGATAATTTCCCATCTATTTTTTCTTTATTCTGTTTTTGTTATATCGGTAAATTAAATAGACAATTATCACAAGTATTACAAAAGGTAACATGCTTCCAATGAAAATACCAATACTGTAACTATCGTCTGGTGTTTCCTTGATTTTATGTGCAATATCGACTTGTTGTAATATATATAGTAGCCTATTCAATTAACCCAAAAATGATTGGTTCAAATTTAAGTGTTTTCGGCTAGTGTTCTAAATGTTTTTCTGAATTTAATAATTAGTGGCAATCCTCGTGCAATAATCCACAATGTAAAAGCCGTGAAAATACCATATAGTTTATAGCCTAAATTATCAGTAGCAATAATCACAGGTATAAATACTAGAAGAGTTGAAAATAACAGAACATTTCTTAAATATTGCATTTTACCAAGCCCTTTAAAAACACCATCAAATATAAAAGCTAGGGCACAAAGTGGTTGCATTGCAAGTACAGTCCAAAATATGTTATAGAACTCATTGAGAACGTTTTGATCATCCGTAAAAACACTTCCTATTGGAAAGTATAGCAACCCTCCAATAATAGTAATCGTTAAGCCTATTAATATTCCATATTTAATCAGCTTATTGCTCAAATCTATTAAGCTTTTATATTTTTTTGCACCATATAGCTTACCTGATAATATATTTCCCGCACTAGCATAACCATCAATTAAAAATGCGCCTAAAAACCAAAGATTAATTGCGATTGTATATGCAGCAATATAGGTTGGGCCATATTTTGTAGCAAAGCTTGTTCCAAAATATAGTGCTACATTTAATGCAATGGTTCGTATAAACAGATTAACAATCATTAAAGCAAAACTTTTAATCTCTGGGTTAAACGGGAACCTTACCAATAAAGGAATATCCGTTTTGATTAATAAGTAATAAACAGATAGACCTGCCATAATAATTTGTGCTATAACACTAGCATATGCAGCACCTTGAATATGTAGTGCAGGTATTATGCCTTCAATACCATAAACTAGGACAATGTCCAATATGATATTCGATACAGAGCCTGCAATTGCGATTATCATTGGATAAAATGTGTTTTGTAATCCTCTAAATGTACCAAAAACAGCAATCGTAAATAGGGTAAATGGAAAGCCAAAAACTCTAATTTGGTAGTACACAATACTATAATTTAAAATAAGATCTGATGCATTATAAAGCTTGAAAATTTGGGAGGCAAAAGGATAAGTAGCTAAAATAATAATGACACTTAATGATGTTATTAAAAAAATAGCTTGTGCTGGCAAATTTTTTATTTCACCTAATTTGTCTGCTCCTAAATATTGGGACACAATTGATGAAATAGCGCTACGCGTTTGCCCTAAAACCCAAATAAGCATTGATAAAAAGGTTGTAACTATACCAACCGCAGCCAATGACTCAGTGGCATTTAAATTCATATTACCAATAATAGCAGCGTCTGTTAAGGACAATATGGGTTCTGAAATACCAGAAATTAGAGCTGGTATTGCCAATTTATTGATTTGCTTTAGTGTGATTTTGGTGCTCAAAGGACTAATTCGTAACAATGAAAAGGGTATTTGCTTTGTTTTGGAAAGAAAATATCCCCTAATCTTTTATAGCCACGAAGTTCGTAAAACTTTTGGTTTCTCTTGTTCTGTGAAAAGGTATCTAATCTAATAGAGCTATAGTTGTTTTCTATGGCAAATTTTTCCGCAAAATCCATGAGAACTTGAGCAAAGCCCTTCCTCTGATTACCTGGATGAATTGCCAATCTATGAATATAAATGTTATTCTCATTTTTTGTTAACCATTTTATTGATTCATATTCACCATCCATAAGATTGGAGATTACAATAGAGCCTATAATGTTTTCATTAACCTCTAGCACATACAATTCATTACGCGCTACATCATTTATGAAGGCATTTTTATTCGGGTAGTGTTCATTCCACTGATAAATCCCCTTTTCTATCATTGATTTAGCACATGCTTTAGTTATTAGCAGTATAGTTGATATGTCTTTTAGTGTAGCCTTTCTAATCATTAATAAATTGTACTTTTGCCTAAATTCTATATTCAATGAAAACGATACTTGTTCCTGTAGGGTCTTCAAAAAATGCAAAATCTCATTTGCAATATGCTGTAGATTTTGCAAAAGCATTTGGCGCTAAATTATACGTTGTTCAAATATATAATGTTTATACCAAAGCAGGAACCATGATAAAAATTGATCATATTCTTGAAAGAGAATCGAAAGACTTTTTAAATGACCTTGTTTCTTCTATTGACACTAAAGGCGTAGACTTAAGCACAAGAACATTTAAAGGCAAATTAATTGATATATTAGGAAAAATTTGTAACGCCTTAGATGTAGATCTAATGCTTATAGAACCAAGAACAAATTCAATTAAGGATGAAGTTTATTTAGTAAATACCTCTGGAAAAATAGTAAAACGAACCCAAATACCGATTTTGATCGTGCCAGAAAATTATGTGTATAAACCTATTGTTAAAATATTAATAGCAATGAAGTCTGCTATTATAAAAAAGGAGGGTGTTTTAAATCCTTTAAAATCTATTAAGAATCAATTTAAGGCGGTTACTAATGCGTTATTAGTTAAAACACCTTATCACAAAGAGGATGATTTTATATTAAAGGATGAATTAAAGGGTATGCTCACAAACATTACTTATGCAGAAAGCCCAACAACATTTCAAGCGGTTTTAGAACACTATAAAAATCATAGCCCTGATTTATTGTGTGTGGTAAGACGAAAACGTGGTTTTTTCTCCAAACTTTGGGAAAATAATATTATTTTGAAAAAAGACTTTCATAGCTCAAAAATTCCTGTCCTTGTTTTAAGCGGTATGAAATAATATTTGGGGATGTAGCTCAGTTGGCTAGAGCGCTTGACTGGCAGTCAAGAGGTCGGCGGTTCGAGTCCGCTCTTCTCCACTAAAGGGTAATTTTAATTACGCTTTTTTATTTATGAATTCTTCAATTAATTCTGCTACATCTTTTAATTGGGCAGATAAAATTTCCTTTTCCCAAGGATGTTTTGTGTTGAAGACGTGATCTGCACCATCAATAATATTTAATTCGCAATTCGGGTTCCATTTGTGTAGATTTTTACCTTCTTTTAAACTTACTGAGGTATCATTGTTACCATGAATTATTAAGTGAGGGATTGTCAGTTTTTTTACAGCTGATTTTATATTGAGTCTTTCCTCATTTACTTTGAAATCTTCGTAAAACTGGTAGTAATGTGGCATTTGCTGTTTTGTTCTTCCGTTCATAACGTATTTAACACCAGATTTTCTCCACTCCTCTAAATTTCCAATTATAGTAGTTCGTTTACCAAAATCACAGACACTGGCTAGAGTAATTAATTTTTTGATCCTGGAGTCCTCAGAAGCTTTTATTATGGCAATACCACCTCCTCGGCTATGTCCAATGAGGGTGATTTCATTTAAATTGACTTTGGAATTATCTTGAAAATGATGTTCAATCCAATTTAATACATCATTTAAATCGTCTAGTTCCTTTGTGTAATTGTTATTGCCAAAAGCTTCAAGATCTGGAAAGTCTATAGGATTTTTAATCGTGCCACCGTTATGAGAAAAATTAAACTTAATGAAACAGTAACCAGTGTTCGCAAAATGTGTTGCCATTAAGTTCCATGCACCCCAATCTTTAAAACCCTTATATCCATGACAAAAAACAACTATTGGACACTCCTTTTCAGTCGTTGAATTAAATACATCTAATAAAATTGGTTTTTTGCCGTTTCTCTCTAATACTATATTTTTTAAAATCTTCATTGATTTAGTTCTTTTTCAACAAAATTTAATTTTGGATTACAAATTTCAGATATCAACTTCTTTAATTCAACTTCGAATTTAGATAGAGTTTCAAAGGTTATTTCTTGGTTTTTTGTTCTGGATTTAGCAGATGATTTGGTGCCAAATTTTAAAAACCCTTTTTTAAGATTTTTAAATGATATTATGCCAGCTTCCACTGGAAGTTCAATTACATTTTGTTTGTGCAACATATAGGCATAACACAAAATCTGGAAGGATTTGCTGTATTTATCATAGTCTGATGTTATGTCGGACCACTCAACTATTTCAACTTTTCCTTGGTCAACCTTTCCGGTTTTATAATCTATTATTCTTGTAACACCATTAAATTCGTCTACCCTATCAACAGTTCCTTTCAATTTAACAGGAAAGACATACCCATCTACTTGTATATCAATTGATGATTCTATTTCAATTGCCTTTATTTTTATTTTGTTTCCTGTCTTTAGACTTTCTTTTTCATCTTCAATAAATGTTTTGATATAATGTTGTGCAATATTGAATATGATAAGATTCTTGCCTTTCGTAAAATCACCTTCTTTATATAATAATTTAAAATGTTTTGTGACGGTCGCTTCAATTAACGCAAATAATGAATCTAAATAATCGAGGGTTAAGTATTGATTAATTATTGGGTCATAAAAATCTTTTAAGGTCTCATGAATTACAGATCCCAAGGTATTGAATGCTATATTTTCTTCAACATCTTCGAATTCCTTAATTCCAAGAATTTTTTGATAATAAAAATCTATCGGATTTCTTATGTAGTTGCTTAAAGAAGATGGAGAAAATCCTTTTGTCGCAAATGCATGGACCTCCCGTATAACCATATCGGTTTTTGGAATCTCCAGTAACTTATTTTCGATTTTCGGGACATGTGGAGAAGCAATAAAATGTTCGATATTATGAATACCTTCAATTTCCAACTGGGTGACAAATCTACTTTTCTCACCACCATTTAATGCATCACTCTCCGTGTTATAAAGTATATAAACATTATTAGCACGTTGTAATAAATGATAAAAATGGTAAGTATAAACAGCATCCTTTTCTTTAAAAGTGGGCAAACCGTTTTCGATTTTAACATCAAATGGGATAAATGAATTATTACTTTTACCAGCGGGTAAAACACCTTCGTTAACAGAGCTTATAATAACAGTTTCAAAATCTAATACTCTAGACTCTAACACCCCCATTATTTGTAAGCCTTCTAAAGGTTCACCCCTAAAATCAATACTTTCAGAACTTAATAATTCTCTATAAATTGGGTTAAGTGCCGCAACCGAAATGAGATGTTTATGGTTATCATTTAGGGCTTTTAATTGATTGAAAAGTGTATTGAATTTATATAGATATTCTAATTCAAGGCCATTTCTTTTTTTCTCTTTGTCGATTACACTTTTAATTTCAAAAATAATTTCGGAGCATTTCTTCAATGCTTTAGCTGGGCTATTTTCCCAACTATCAAAAAATAAGCTAATTAAATCAGTGTTTCCTTTCGAAATTTCCTTAAGCTTTAAGGTAGATAAATAAGTTAGGTTATTAGTTTGTATATGTTTTAAAATATCATTTGCCGTGTTGCCAGAGGCGGTTTCAAATAATTGGTAAAAGGATGGGTGTGATAGTATGCGGGCCACATCTTTATGATAATAGGAACTAGCTTCTTTTTTATGAATTGTAAATAATGCATCAAATGCAGATGCTAACGGCACATATTTTAATGCAAGTCCCATAGTAACATTTAGTTTTTCAATGGATTTTGGCAGTGAATTTAAAACAGGCATTAATAGATTTTCTTCACCTAAAACAATCGCAATATCAGACAATGTCTTATTCTTTATTTGTAAGCCTTCTAATATCTGACCTATATATTTTGCTTGTCCTATTAGTTTTGGGACACCAATTACTTTGATTTTTTTACTTTCTTTATAGTTGTTGTGCAACCAATTGAAAGGTGCTTTTTTAAAATAATTCCATGAGTTTTTGTGATGTCTAAAAAATAATCCTGCATCATGAATCGGATCATTAATGAAAGTCTCGTCTACGTCCCAATAAATATGTGCTAGATCGTTTTCAAGAAGACCTTGGATAATTATTGATTCCGCTCTGTTTAAAGCATTAAAACCAAGAAAAACATGTGTTTTAGAAGGTTTGTTTTCAATATAAACCTCTAGATTATCACATGCCTCTCTATAAATTAATCCCTGGTATCCAAATTTTGAATTTAGCAGGTTTTCTGTAAACTTAGAGTAATATTCCTTGAGTTTGTGCCAAAATTTAAGGTGTATTTTTATAAGATCTGTTTGGTTTTCTTCCTTAGACCAATGGTTAAGTTCAACAATCGCAGTTAAATAATCAAAAATTTGATTTTGTTCTACAAGATGCCTGTCAATTTCGTTAAAATCTTGTAGTAGGATTTGGGCCCATTTTGAAAATGATTCGAAAGGTTCAACTTCGCCATCTCTTGTTATGCTTTTATAAGTACTATATAGACTAAATAGTAAATCTATATTAGATAATACCTTTAATCCTGACAACTCCTCAACAAACTCCTCAATACTTTTTATTTCTGGCGAGAAAATAGGTTTATCAATTAATCCGGCTAATTGATGTTTTAAAAATACGCCTGCGCGTTTACTTGGTAGGATGAATTGAAGATCTTCAAAATTCAATTTTTTATCCCTAAGATCAATTAGTACAGACTCAATAAAACTTACCATGTTTTAAAAATAAAAAACGCTCCGTATAAAACGGAGCGTTTTTTATTTTTTTAACCAATAAAACGTATTATTCTATTCTTCCTTTAAAAGAACAACTTCAACACGTCTATTTGCTCTTCTACCTTCTCTAGTTTTATTGTCAGCAATAGGACTATTTTCTCCATAACCCTTTCCTTCTAATCTACTTACGTCGATTCCATTAGCAACTAGAAAATCTATTACTGCATTAGCTCTACTTTCAGATAATTTTTGATTCAATGAAGCCGAACCAGTACTATCGGTATGTCCGTCTATTGAAAATCTTGAATTTGGGTATTCTTTTAAGATTGCCGTGATATTTTGTAACACTTGTTCGGATTGATCTTTTATGGTTGATTTACCTGTATCAAACAAAATAGTTTTAGCGTAATCGTTCAACGTTTTCATTATTGCTGGAGTTGGCGCTTGTCTTGGACATCCATCTAATGCAACTTCACCAGCTTCATTAGGACACTTGTCATCTTTATCTAAAACACCATCACCATCAGTATCTGGCCAAGGACATCCATTGTTAGCTGCAGGACCAGCTTCATTAGGACAGTTATCATCTCCATCTGCAACACCATCACCATCAGCATCTGGACAACCCATTAATGCTTTAAGACCAGCAACATTTGGACATTTATCATCTTTATCAACAACACCGTCTCCATCACTATCAGGACAACCATTAAATTCAGCTAAACCTGGAGTGTTAGGACAATCGTCCTTAGAATCTTGTATACCGTCGTTATCAGAATCAGGACATCCATTGAACATTTCTAAACCAGCTTCTTCTGGGCAAGCATCATCTTGGTCATAAATGCCATCATTGTCAGTGTCAGTACCACCGAATTTAAATACTAAACCTACTGAATGCTGGAAGTGTTTTGGTATGTAATCTTCAAAAGCGTGCTTATACATAGTTTGCACTTCTACACCTAACTTTTCATTAAACCAATATCTCAAACCTAAGTTACCATTAAGCGTACCAGCACCTACATTGTCTAACCAAGTGTAACCACCACCAACACCTAAATAAGGTTCAAATTTGTTAGAATTTAAAACTTCTTGAAAGCTGTAAGAAATTGTACCATCTAAACTGAAATATGATAAATCATTAACAGGATTAGTTTCTTCCTCTCCAGTTGTTGCGTTTAATCTAGTACCAAATTTATCAATAGTATTTAGAGTACCACCCGCAGTAAAAGTAAATCCATCACTTAAATATCTAGATACTGCAACTCTAGAAATAGTTGGAAATATATTCCAGTGATCTGATACATTAAAAAACTCATCGAAATAAGGCCCTTGAGGTAAATCCTCACCTACAGGATATGCATCTACTGCATTTGTCCCTAGGCTAATGGCCCATGGATTGTTTTTATCTTGCGCATTTGATGTGCTAAAACATACTAAAAGCACGGTAACAAACAATAATCTGCTAAGATTTTTCATATTCTAATTAATTTAATTTTAAGTGTTAATTGTCGTCAAAAGTAAGTTGTTAAATTTTATTAACAAAGACAAATATATAAAAATATTGTAAAAATGCCCTAAAATAGTGAGTTTGTAACCATTTTTAAATAATATTTAGAGCTGTCCCAACCTTGACAAAAGCGGATATGGCTTTATCTAGTTGATTTACCCCGTGCGCCGCTGATAATTGTACTCTTATCCTGGCTTTTCCTTTTGGAACAACGGGATAGAAAAATCCGATTACATAAATGCCTTCTTCAAGTAGCATATTTGCCATTTTTTGAGCTAATTTGGCATCATATAACATAACCGGAACAATAGCCGAATCACCATCTATTATATCAAAGCCAGCTTCTTTCATGTTTTTCTTAAAGTATTTCGTATTCCAATCTAGCTTGTCTCTTAAGGTTGTATCGTTTTTTAACATATCAAAAACCTTTATTGACGCACCTACAATTGCTGGGGCGAGAGAATTAGAAAACAAATAAGGTCTTGAGCGCTGTCTTAATATTTCAATGATTTCCTTTTTTGCGGTGGTATAGCCTCCCATTGCTCCCCCCATTGCTTTACCAAGCGTACCCGTAATTATGTCAATTCTTCCTAAAACACCTTTATCTTCGAGTGTACCAATTCCGGTTTTACCAATAAATCCAGTAGCATGGCATTCGTCAATCATAACCATAGCATCATACTTTTCAGCCAAATCACAAATCTTATCTAATGGAGCGACTAACCCATCCATTGAGAAAACACCATCCGTAACAATAATTTTATGCCTTGCTCCATTTTTATTTGCAGTGACAAGTTGTTTTTCTAAATCGCCCATATCATTATTCTGGTAACGATATCTGGCTGCTTTACACAATCTAACGCCATCAATAATAGATGCATGATTCAAAGAATCTGAGATAATGGCATCTTCCTTTCCTAAAAGGGGCTCAAAAACTCCACCATTAGCATCAAAAGCCGCAGCATATAAAATGGTATCTTCTGTGCCGTAAAAATTTGCAATTTTCTGCTCTAGTTCTTTGTGGATGTCTTGTGTACCGCATATAAATCTAACAGAAGACATACCAAAACCATGTGAGTCTAATGTTTTTTTTGCTGCTTCAATTACTTCTGGGTGTGAGGACAAACCCAAGTAATTATTTGCGCAAAAGTTTAAAACTTTTTCTCCTGTATTCAGTGTAATTTCTGCACCCTGAGGTGACGTTATAATTCTTTCTTCTTTGAATAAGCCAGCCTCTTTAATTGATTCAATTTCTTTTTGTAAATAGTGTTTTATAGAACCGTACATATTTTAATTTTTTATGAGTCAAAGATACAAGCAATAGATTAGACTTCAATAACACCCACTTCTTCATTTATGTAAACCAGAATTTTATTAATTACCTTATAATTCATTTCATTTAAAATAGACTCATAATCAATCAATTGTTTTGAGTAAGACGACTTATGCTCACCTGTTTTATAGTCAATTATTATAACCTCATTTTTTTTATTGATATTTAATCGGTCTGGCCTTATTTGTCGTCCTGTCTTAGTGATTATATCTACTTCATTGAAGATATTATATTCATTAGAGAAATAACGCTTCAATGCGTCATGGTTAATCACTTCATCAATAACTAACGAGAGCGATTTTAATTCTTCTTTAGTTAAATTGCCTGATAGTACCATATCCTCTAATGCGAAGGAAATGTCATTAGGTGTTTTGATTTTAGAAAGTAATTCATGAATTAAATTTCCTCTCTCAATAGCCTTTTGTTGCTTTGTATCCCAAAGCAGGCCAGATTTAGTTATAATTTGCAGATTATGGTCCTCTTTTCTTGAGGAGATTAAGTTTAATGAAATAGATTTATCTACAGACTCAATTTGCATTGAATGATCTTTTTGTTCGTTTAGCCCAAAGTTATATTCAGTCTTGTTGTCGGACCATTGTCCAATAGATTGAAGATAAGAAATAAGCATACCTGAATATGTCTTAGTATTTAACTCTCCTTTTGAATTGAAGTCTTTTTTAGAGATTACATACAATTGTTCAATTGGTCTGGTAAGGGCAACATAGAGTAGGTTAATATTGTCCAATTCTAATTGATGTTGGTGAGTATCATAAATGGATTTACCTGTTTCTCCAAATTGTTCAATATCATTGTTATAATTGATTAATAGAGAATCAAAACCTTCAGATTCAATTCTATCTAGAGGAAACCAAACTTTTGGATTGATTTCCTTATATATATTTAACTCTGCAAATGGGAAAATAACTACAGGAAACTCAAGACCTTTAGACTTGTGAATTGTCATAACTCTTACCGCGTTTAAATTAGCTGGAGAAGATATGCTTAACTTATCTTTTTTTTGCTCAAAATAATCTAGAAATTGGCCTAGACCAGAGTTTTGCTTTTGAGTAAATTCTAATACAAAATCGAGGTAGTATTGCAAAAATGCATCAGGTTCATTATTAAGTTCAAAAGTTCTTATTATTTCTTCAATTATTTCATAAAGAGGCAACTGTAATAATTCCTTAAGATTAACAAAATAGCCAATTGATATTAGACTGTTGAGACTATTTTTTAAATTAGATTTATTGTGCGTTAGGTAAAATGAATGCTTGTCAGAAAGGTTTTTTAATTCAGAAATAAATGTTAGGAATTCAATTTTGGCACTGGTATTCTCAGGTTGTATTAATAACTTGATGAGATTATTAATAAATACAACTTTTTTAGAATTTTTAATTAGCAGGGTTTCAGATGATGTAATTTCAATAGAATTATTTGTCAAATAATCTGAAACGGCTACACCCTCTTTATGTTTTCTAACCAATACACAGATGTCTCTCAATTCATATCCATTTTTAAGACAAGTTTGAATTTTTTCTAGGACTTTCTGAGAGTACATTACTGACTTATCCTCTTCATTTTCAGAATCATCTATAAAACTGAGATTAACATAACCAGATTTATTAATCGCTATATTCTGTTTTGAATTTTGAAACAGTTCAGAATAAGTTTCACTGGCTAAATAAGAATGACTTAAATAATTGAACAATCCGTTGTTAAATTTTACAATTTCAATACAACTTCGATAGTTCGTATCCAATGACTCTACTCTGGCATCAACGTGAAACGGGTTCCCCTTTTTGTTGTAAAGGTCTATGAATTGCTCTACTTTTCCGCCTCGCCATCTATATATTGCCTGTTTGGCGTCTCCTACCAGCATTAAAGACCCATTATTTGTTGAAAGAGCATTATCAACTAACGGAATTAAATTGTTCCACTGTAGTACAGATGTGTCTTGGAATTCATCGATGAAATAATGTCTGAATTTTTCACCTAGACGCTCATAAATAAATGGAGTAGGTTGGTCTTTAACTTCATTGCTAATAAGTGTATTAAATTCTGAAATCAGTAATATATTTTTTTCCTCTTGGATCGTTTTGAGTTCATATTTAATTGCGTTTAAAACAGATAAGGGTGTTATATTCCGAAGTATTTCGTTTAGTAGCTTAAGATTATAAATTAAATTTTTCTGTTTTTTGTAGTTAAGCTCTATTTCTGGAAGAATTGCTTGAATAGTTTCAGCAATATGATTTTCTAATTTGCTAGAATATAGACCAGTGCCATTTTCAATATTTTCTTCAAGTTTATTTTTGTATAAATCCTTGAGATTTAATTTAGACGCTTTCAAAAAATGATTTGGCAGAGTTTTTCTGGTAAAATCTTCAAAACTTAACCCAGACTCGTCAATTAAGGTTAGGGTTTTATTTGCAATCTTTTTAATGTCATTTTCTAAACTTTGTTTGTCGTTGTAAACGCTATCCTTTAGCCTTTTGAAATCGTCTAGTGTTTTATTTTTTAGACCTTCAATTCCCTGTAAGTCATTCTCGTTTACAAGTAATTTGGAAATGTTATTAAAATCATAGCTTACATCCCAACTTTTGTCTTCGTCTGCCTTTTCAATAGCGAAGTCAACTAAAATTTTTGTCAAGCCCTTATCGGTTCCTGCTTTGTTTATTAAACTATCAACAGCTTCGGCCAATAGTCTCTCCTGATCTAATTCAACTTCGAAATTTATAGGCAGCTTTAGATCTCTCGCAAATGTTCTTATAACACGATGTGTAAAACCATCTATTGTTGAAATATCAAATGCGCCATAGTTATGGATGATTCGTTTTAAAATTTTTTGAGCCTTAACCTCTAAATCAATTGGAGTAATTTTTAATTCATCACAGATAGCAGTAAACATTTCATGTGATTTTGCTGATGGATCTTGTGATGAAAAAAGCTTAAGCATTTTTATTATACGCTCTTTCATTTCCGCAACAGCTTTATTGGTAAAGGTAATGGCTAACAAGTGTTTGAAATATTCAGGATTCTCAGAGGCAATTAATATTTTTAAGTAAGATTTAGTGAGTGTAAATGTTTTGCCACTTCCAGCCGAAGCATTATATATTTTAAACGTAGAATATTGCAAAAGATTAATTTTATACCAAAATAGGGAATCTTAATAATTAATTTAGATTTTCTTATTCTCATTATCGTAATTTTGTTAATAATGTATTATTAATCTAAAATCAATAATTATGGCTTTTGAATTACCGAAATTAAAATATGATTATGACGCTCTAGAACCGCACATTGATGCACGTACAATGGAGATTCACCACTCAAAACACCACAACGGATACACCACAAAGTTAAATGCAGCAATAGAAGGAACTGATTTAGATGAAAAGTCTATTGAAGATATATTAATAAACCTGGATATGTCTAATTCTGCGGTTAGAAATAACGGAGGAGGATTTTACAATCATAGTTTGTTTTGGGAAGTAATGAATCCTGAAGATAGAGGCTATTTATCAGGAGAACTAAAAGATGCTGTTGAAGCAGAGTTTGGATCTAAAGATGCCTTTATTGAGGCATTTATTAAGGCGGCTACAACTCAATTTGGCTCTGGTTGGGCGTGGTTGTGCGTTCATAAAGGAGGTAAGGTAGAGGTTTGTTCAACACCTAACCAAGACAACCCATTAATGCCAGGAGTTAGTTGTGGAGGGACACCAATATTAGGATTGGATGTTTGGGAACACGCTTACTATTTAAATTACCAAAATAGAAGACCAGATTATATTGCGGCATTTTTTAAAGTAGTTAACTGGAACGAAATAGAAAGAAGATACGCAGAAGCGAAATAAATAGAATATTCTTTTTCAATTTATCCAAGTCTTTTAAGGCTTGGGTTTTTTGTTTGGGACTAGGATATTTTTGAAGATGTACAAAATGAAAAAAGGTGAACAGAGAGTTCACCTTTTTTGCCCCAAATCTACCATAAACTTAACCTACTTATGTTATGGTGACTCAAATATAAGTGGACTATAATTTAACAAATGAATTTTTTGGATAAACGACCTATATATTAGTCTAAGAGTGGAAAACGCTGACAATATTTGCATTTGTTAATCACACTTTTCATTTAATTAATGACATAACTTAAAGTACAGCTTTAATATGGCCCATAAAAAAAGGTGAACATCGTTCACCTTTTTTTGCCCCAAATCTACCATGAACTTAACCTACTTATGTTATGGTGATAGCAATGTATATTTTATTTGTTAAAACGAAACAAATATTGGATAAACGGCGTAAATCATAGGTGAAATACTAATTTTATCCGATAAAACTACCATTTTATCGAAATTAATACGCGCGCTCCTTATTACCTTCGTAGAAGTTTATAAAGGCTTTATTTACGACTCTGTTTCCTCCAGGGGTTGGGTAATTACCAGTAAAGTACCAATCTCCTAAATTTTTAGGACATGCTTTGTGAAGGTTCTCTACTGGTTGAAATATTATTTTAACCTCAGCTTTAACAATGTTCTCACTTAATAACTCTGAGATTTTATCTGAAATCTGTTCGTCTGTGAAATTGTTGTAGATTTCTTTGACAAAGTTTTTAACATTGTTGTCATTGATACCTACTTGCTTAATACATTTGTTGTAAACTTCATCAACAATATTATACTGGTTGTTTTCTTTTAACAATTCAAGTGCCGCTCTAAAAGCTACTAAACTTTCTAAGTTTGCCATGTCAATTCCATAACAATCAGGATATCTTATTTGAGGTGCTGATGAAACAACGATTATCTTTTTTGGACCTAGTCGGTCCATCATTTTAATAATACTCTTTTTTAAGGTAGTACCACGAACAATACTATCGTCAATTATTACAAGGTTGTCAGTCGGTTTAATAACACCATAGGTTACATCATAAACATGGGCTACCAAATCATCCCTACCACTATCTTCAGTAATAAAGGTTCTGAGTTTTACATCTTTTATCGCAATCTTTTCAATACGTGGTCGTTCAGACAGAATTTCTTCAACCTTATCAGCCGAAAGACTTCTTTTACCGGTTAAGATTACTTGAGTTTTTTTATGATTGAGGTGTTCTTCTACCGTGTCAATCATTCCGTAGAAAGAAGTTTCTGCGGTATTTGGTATATATGAGAAAACGGTATTTCTTGTGTCATTTTCAATTGCTTCAAGAACCTTTGGCATAAGTAGCCTTCCCAATTCTTTTCTTTCCTGATAAATTTCTGCATCACTTCCTCTAGAAAAATAAATACGTTCAAAAGAACATGCTTTGCGCTCTAATGGTTCTAGAATTTTTTTAATTTGAATGTGACCAGATTTTTTTGTAATTATTGCATGCCCAGGATCTAATTCAATGACCTCTTCAAAGGGCACATTGAATACAGTCTGAATTACAGGTCTTTCTGACGCCACAACAACTACCTCATCGTCTTTATAATAATATGCTGGTCGTATTCCTGCAGGATCTCTTAAAACAAATGAATCTCCATGGCCTAATAAACCTGCCATTGCATAACCGCCATCCCAATTTTTTGCAGCACGTTTTAAAATTTTTCCAACTTTTAAACGCTCAGCAATTAAAGGAGAACATTCAATTTTTGAATAACCTTCTTTTTTTAGGTCTCTATAGATTTTTGATACCGCATCATCCAAAAAATGGCCTATTTTTTCCATTACGGTAATGGTGTCTGCCTTTTCCTTAGGATGCTGACCTATCTCAACTAAGTTGTTAAATAGTTCAGTTACATTGGTCATATTAAAATTGCCCGCAACAATAAGATTTCTGTGCATCCAGTTGTTTTGTCTTAAAAAAGGATGAACACTTTCTACACTATTTTTTCCAAATGTTCCATAACGTACATGACCAAGTAAAAGTTCTCCTAAATAGGGGATATTCTTTTTCTGAAGCTCGACGTTATTCTGATACTCTGGATTTTGAGAAATCTCAGAATTGATGCGATCATTAATTTGGGAGAAAATATCCTGAATAGGCTGTTGAGCAATAGATCTAACCCGACTAATATAACGTTCGCCTGGATTAGTATCTAATTTAATACTTGCAAAACCAGCACCATCTTGACCTCTATTGTGCTGTTTCTCCATCATTAAATACATTTTATTCACACCATAAAATGCACTACCATATTTTTCTTTATAGTATTCTAATGGTTTTAAAAGCCTTATAAGTGCTATACCGCACTCATGTTTAATTGCATCACTCATTCTATGTAATAAAAAACGCGCTTAATTTCGAGCGCGTCAAGTTACGTTAATTCTATATCAAATTGTGTTAGACTTTTAAATTGGTCTAAACGTTTATAAATTTCGGTATCTTCTAAATTCTGCATTCGCTCTGTACCAAATTTTTCAACACAAAAAGAAGCCAAAGTAGATCCATAAATAACAGCGTTTTTCATATTTTCAAATGAATAGTCCTCTGTTTTTGCAAGATAGCCGGTAAAGCCTCCTGCGAATGTGTCACCTGCGCCCGTTGGATCAAAAACCTCTTCTAATGGAAGGGCAGGTGCATAAAAAACACTGTCTTGATGAAACAAAAGGGCTCCATGTTCACCTTTTTTAATAACTACAAATTTTGGCCCCATATCATGGATCTTTCTTGCAGCAACAACTAATGAATATTCACCTGTTAGTTGCCGTGCTTCTTCATCATTTATTGTGATAACATCAATATGTTTAATTGTGTTGTGTAAATCTTCTAATGCACAGTCCATCCAAAAATTCATAGTATCAAGCACCACTAATTTTGGTTTTCTAGTCATTTGATTTAATACACTCATTTGAGTTAATGGGTGAAGATTACCGAGCATTACAACATCAGCATCTTTATAATTTTCAGGCACCTTAGGTTCAAAATTTGCTAGCACATTAAGTTCTGTTACCAAAGTATCTCTAGAGTTCATGTCGTTGTGATATTTTCCACTCCAGAAAAAAGTTTTGCCATTATCTACAATTTCAATACCCGATACGTCAATATTTTGACCAGACATATAGTCTAAATATTCTTGAGGAAAGTCACCACCTACCACAGAAACTATGGCAGAATTTATATTGAATTTTGAAGCGGCAAGGCCAATGAATGTTCCTGCACCTCCAAGTATTTTATCGGTTTTACCAAAAGGAGTTTCTATAGCATCAAATGCCACAGTACCGACAATCACTAATTTACCCATTAAAGTAAGTTTGATTAAGACGCAAATTTAAGTAAAATAGATTCCTTTAAAAATTATTACTCTCTTCATTAATTGAATGATGCAAATGAGTCATTTATATTATCAATTCTTAACATCTTATAGTCAAGTATATAATTCTGATAAACCCTCCATGGCGCTTTATCTCCCTGATTAGGCAGAATATTTTTTGCTCGATGAATATAGCCTGAATTTAAATTAAGTAATGGTGTTGATTTAAGACTGGCATCTTTAGTTTTTGGGCAAATAGATTGAAAATTGTGTTTATTCAAATATCTAAAAACCCGTGTAATGTATTCACTTGTTAAATCACTTTTTAAAGTCCAAGATGCATTTGTATATCCTACAAAGAGGAATAAATTAGGAAGGTCACTTAGCATACAACCCTTGTACACGTAAAGTTTAGAGATATCAAAAGGTTGTTGATCTATAGAAATTGAAACTCCACCTAACGGTAATATTCTTAAACCTGTGGCACTTACAATTATATCTGCCGTAAGTTCTTTTCCAGAATCTAATACAATACCAGTTTGATTAAAGTGATTTATTTTAGCCGTCTCAACGGAAGCGCTACCTTCTCTAATAGATTTAAATAAATCGCCATCAGGAGCCAAACAAAAGCGTTGTTCCCATGGGTTGTAATTTGGTGTAAAATGTGGGTACACAGGGACATCTCCTAATTCTTTTTGCGCCTTTTTAACAATATACTTTTTCATGGTATTTGGCCATTTCCTGCAAGCATTAAAAAAAGCCATATCTAAAAGTACATTCTTTATTCTAATGGCCTTATGCGCCATTTTTTTAGGCAAAATAAATTTTAAGAACTTAGCTATTACATCCTTATTAGGTAGTGCACCGATATATGTTGGCGACCTCTGTAGCATTGTTACATGACTGACAGTTTTTGCAATTTTAGGAACAATTGTAACTGCGGTTGCTCCACTACCAATAACGACCACCTTTTTATTATTCAACTTTAGATTTTTTGGCCATTTTTGGGGATGAACAAAATCTCCTTTATAATTTTCCAAACCTTTATATTTAGGTGTGTAGCCTTCATCATAACTATAGTAGCCGCTACAATTAAAAATAAATCTAGTTGAATAGGTAATTTTAGCTTCAGTTTTGGTGTCAGCCGATGTTATACGCCAAAGTTTATCTTTAGAGCTATAGTTATAAGAAATTGCACGCTGGTTAAAAGCAATATTGTCAATAACATTATATTCTCTTGATGCTTCGTTGAGATATTTTAATATTGATGGCGCATCCGCAAAGGACCTTGCATCATCCCAAGTTTTAAAAGAATATCCAAAAGTATACATGTCAGAATCAGATCTTACACCAGGATATTTAAATAAGTCCCAAGTACCACCAAGAGTTTCTCGTGATTCTAATATTAAATAAGACTTTTCTTGACTTTTTCTTGTTAAGTGACATGCTGCACCGATCCCAGATAGACCAGCACCTATTATAATAATATCGTAATAATTAGAATCCATTAGATTTTATTTCCTTCCAAAATCAGCTGGAATTTCTCCCCAAGCCTTGGTTTCCCATTTTACAACGGTAGTTGAATATTTATTTTCATTCAACCACTTTATTGCCCTATCCACTAATTCAAAAAGAGATTTATTCTTATCGCTTCGGTTGAGTTTTGTGTTGCATTTTTTCTTTTTGATCCAGCTCATGGCTGTTCTAGAGTCTGTATAGATTATACGGTTACTTTTCTTCTGTTTTAAAAATGCTAATCCATGAACAATAGCTAAAAATTCACCAATATTATTAGTGCCCTCTTCAAATGGCCCTTGAATAAATAATTGCTTTTTTGTTTTTGTCACTACACCACGATATTCCATTTTACCCGGATTTCCGCTAACAGCAGCATCAACACATATCGAATTTAGATTAGGTTCACCAATTTTTTTCAGCTGTTCTTCTGACAGTTCACTTTTAAAGGTTTTAGATTTGCCAATATACTCCTTAGAGCCTTCCTGGTATGCTTTTTTGGCGGCCTCAAAAGATGTAAAAGATTTGTATTGAGCACCTTTAAAGTTTTTTATCTGAGCTTTACAATCTTCCCAAGTCTCAAATACTCCTGTATTATGACCTTTCCAAACCGTATAGTATTTCTTTTTCTTACTCATTGAGCAAATCATTAACAACCTTAGGAAAATATTCCATTTCTAAAAGATGGATTTTAGAAGCTAAATCCTCAGGCGTGTCTGTTGGCAAGACGTCGCATTTTGCTTGAAAGATTATTGCACCTTCATCATAGTTTTCATTCACATAATGAATTGTTATGCCTGTTTTTTTTTCATTATTAGCTACAACAGCATTGTGGACGTGCATACCTTACATACCTTTTCCTCCATATTTAGGAAGCAGCGCAGGATGAATGTTTATCACCTTATTTTCATAGTGGTTAAGAATAAATTTAGGAAATTTCCATAGAAAGCCAGCGAGTATAATAAGATCTGGGTTCTGTTTTTTTAAAATATTTAATACATCTTCCGACTTAGAAAAAGCGACTCTATTGAATGATAAAGCACTAATATTTAGTCTTTTACACCTGTCTAAAACTTTGGCATGAGGATTGTTAGTCAATACCTGAATAACAGACACATTATCAATGTTGTGAAAAAACTTAATTAAATTTTCAGCATTAGATCCGCTACCGGACGCAAAAATTACTACACGTTTCATATACTACTATTCAATGTACTATTATTCGAAACAAAAAAAAGAATAATAATTAACAATTAGACGCAATTCATTAACAGATATATCGAATTTTGCCATCTATGTGCACATTTTATCGGTAAAGATGTTTTTTAAAATAAAGTTTTTTATTTTTGCGGTCTAATAAAAACTTAAAATTAAAAGATTATGTCAGACATTGCATCAAGAGTAAAAGCGATTATCGTAGACAAATTAGGTGTTGATGAAAACGAGGTTGTAACAGAGGCAAGCTTCACTAATGATTTAGGAGCTGATTCTTTAGACACTGTTGAATTAATAATGGAATTTGAAAAGGAATTTGATATTCAAATACCAGATGATCAAGCTGAAAATATTGCAACAGTTGGTCAAGCTATTTCTTATATAGAAGAAGCAAAATAATAACGTTTTTATGGAGCTAAAGCGAGTTGTAGTTACTGGTTTAGGAGCACTTACGCCAATAGGCAACACCAAAGATGAATATTGGGATGCACTAATTAGTGGTAAAAGTGGTGCTGCGCCAGTTACGCATTTTGATGCGGAAAAATTTAAAACACAGTTCGCTTGTGAAGTAAAAAACTTTGAAGTTACTGACTTTATTGACAGGAAGTTAGCAAGGAAAATGGATAAGTTTTCACAGTATGCCATGGTAGCTTCAGATGAGGCTATTGCAGACTCAAAACTTGACATAGATTCACTAAATAAATATAGAGTAGGAGTAATTTGGGGAGCCGGAATAGGTGGTTTAAAAACATTTCAAGATGAGGTGTTAAATTTTGCCGCAGGAGACGGCAGTCCACGTTTTAATCCTTTCTTCATTCCAAAAATGATAGCTGATATAGCACCTGGAAACATATCCATTAAATATGGTTTTATGGGCCCAAACTATACTACAGTATCCGCATGTGCGTCTTCAGCAAATTCAATGATTGATGCTCTAAACACTATAAGATTAGGACATTGTGATGTTGTAATTACTGGTGGTAGCGAAGCGGCTGTCACAATAGCTGGTATGGGTGGTTTTAATGCTATGCACGCCATGAGTACAAGAAATGACAATCCAAAAACGGCTTCAAGACCCTTCGATGCAAACCGAGACGGTTTTGTATTGGGAGAAGGAGCGGGATCAATCATTTTAGAAGAATACGAACATGCTATATCAAGAGGAGCTAAAATTTATGCTGAAGTAGTTGGAGGAGGATTATCTTCAGATGCTTATCACATGACAGCCCCGCATCCAGATGGCATCGGTGTTGTTGCAGTAATGAAAAATTGTTTAGAAAATGCCGGTTTAAATCCAGAAGATGTAGATCATATTAATACACACGGTACATCGACACCATTAGGAGATGTTGCTGAACTCAAGGCTATATCTGAAGTATTTGGCAACCATGCTAAGAATATAAATATTAATTCTACTAAATCAATGACAGGTCATTTGTTAGGTGCTGCCGGGGCTATTGAGGCTATTGCTTCAATTTTAGCTTTGAAAAATGGTGTAATACCACCCACAATTAATCACGAAACTGTTGATGAAGATATTGACCCAGAATTAAATTTAACGTTGAATAAAGCTCAGAAACGAGATATTAAAGTCGCAATGAGTAATACATTTGGATTTGGAGGTCACAACGCTTGTGTATTATTTAAAAAATTAGATTAAATCCCGAATGGGTTTCATTCGTAACATACTAAATTCCCGTTCTCATGGAGACGGGGATTTTTTTTTGAAACTTAAAAGTATTTTGGGCTTTAAGCCAAAATCTAAATCACTTTACATTAAGGCATTTACACATCGTTCAATGAATATTAAGGACAAGATGGGTAATGCCATAAATTATGAGCGTCTAGAATTTGTTGGCGATGCAATGTTAAGCTCTGTAATTGCTTCATACTTGTACGAACAGGTGCCACACGGTGATGAAGGGTATCTTACAAAAATGCGCTCAAAGGTGGTAAGTAGAGAGCACTTAAATGAACTTGGTAAAGACCTTGATCTAATTGATTTGGTTCAAAGTCGAATACCCAAATCAAGCTTTGGGAATAACATTCATGGTAATCTTTTTGAAGCCCTATTAGGTGCTATTTATTTGGATAAGGGATACAAGTTTTGTGAACGATTTATATATAAAAGAGTTATTTATCCGTACGTAGATATTGAAACTTTAGAAGGTAAGGTTATAAGTTATAAAAGCTTGCTAATAGAGTGGTGTCAAAAGGAAAAAAACACCTTTGATTACCAGGTTTATGAAGACACAGGAAAAGATGAACTAAAGCATTTTTCTGTTAAATTAAGTATTAACAATAAAGTAGTTTCAAAGGCACGCGCAACTTCAAAGAAAAAAGCAGAAGAAAAGGCATCAAAGCGTGCATTTTTTGCCTTTCAAAAGCAAATGACAAAATTAATCTAAAGCCGAAATTAAGGCATCTCAAATTTAACTTGGACTACAACGTTTTCGTAATTTTTCAGGGTTAAGATTAATCAAAAGTTAATCTATGTAACCTATTATTGTCCTATATTTACGGTTAAAAGTTATAATTATATGGCTTTGCACAAACTACTAGTTGATGATTTCTATGATGACTCCTATAAGCTAATTGCTATTCATTGTAGTTTGGAAGATTATCGACTAGCATATATACTCAATAAAAATTTAGATTTAAAATTAAAGCGCAAAGAAGAGGATATAGATCTTAAATATTTGGAATCTTCTTATAGTCTCTTTGAGTGGAAGAATGAAACAGAATACGTTACTTGGAATTTAATTTCAAATGTATGTAAAAAGGAAGAAACAAGTTTATATAGTTCAGGAACATTATTTGAAAGCACCAACAAGGTTTTAAAAACATTTCACTTAATATCTGAATATAAAAAAGTTGATTATTTTATTAAGATCTCAGAGGAAATACAAAATATTAGTGAAAGGGCTATATTAAGCAAATTGCAAAATATTCCCCAGATAATTACAAGTTACATTGTAAACCCAATGAAATTGAGATCTAAAAACCATTTAATTTTTTAAATTGATGTCAAATAAAAAAACAAAAATAGTAGCCACTCTTGGACCAGCAACAAGCACAAAGGAAATATTGAAACAGATGCTTGATGAAGGTGCAAATGTATTTAGAATTAACTTTTCTCACGCAGATTACGATGCAGTGAAGGAACGCATAAACATTATTAGAGAACTCAATGATGAATTTGGGTACAACGCAGCGATTTTGGGGGACCTGCAAGGGCCAAAGTTGAGAGTTGGAGTAATGAAAGGTGAGGTGATTGTAAATGAAGGAGATGAAATAATTTTTGCCACAGGAGACCGTTTTGAAGGAACCAAGGAAAGGGTATATATGACCTATGATAACTTTCCTCAAGATGCAAAACCAGGCGAAAGAATATTATTAGATGATGGTAAGTTAATTTTTGAGGTTGTTTCTACCGATAAAAAGAGTGAGGTTAAAGCAAAGGTTATACAAGGAGGTCCTTTAAAATCAAAAAAAGGAGTAAATCTACCCAATACCAATATTTCGCAACCAGCATTAACTGAAAAGGATATTGAAGATGCACTTTTTGCTATAAGCCAAAAGGTAGATTGGATTGCACTTTCATTTGTAAGACATGCTGAAGATTTAATGCAGTTAGAGGAGTTAATTAAGGAACATAGTGATTATAAAATTCCAATAATTGCGAAAATTGAAAAGCCTGAAGCTGTTGAAAACATAGACAAGATTGTGGCCTATTGTGATGGTTTAATGGTAGCTCGTGGTGATCTAGGTGTAGAAATACCTGCAGAAGAGGTTCCTCTAATTCAAAAGAAATTAGTGTTACGTGCTAAACGTGCCAGAATCCCTGTAATTATTGCAACTCAAATGATGGAAACAATGATTACAAGTTTAACACCAACTAGAGCAGAGGTAAATGATGTTGCTAACTCTGTGATGGATGGTGCTGATGCTGTAATGCTCTCAGGTGAGACTTCAGTTGGGCAATATCCTGTACAAGTAATACGGCAAATGGCCAACATAATTAGAAGCGTAGAAGATTCTCATTTAATTGAGGTGCCACAATCACCACCACATATTAGAACTAAAAGGTATATTACAAAAGCTATTTGCTACCATGCTGCAAATATGGCAAATGAGATAAATGCAAAAGCTATTTCTACATTGACAAATAGTGGCTATACTGCATTTCAAATATCTGCTTGGCGACCAGACGCACACATATTGGTATTTACTTCAAATAAGCGAATTTTAACGCAATTGAATTTGCTTTGGGGTGTAAAAGCATTCTACTATGATAGATTTGTAAGTACAGATAAAACTATTGAAGATGTAAATGCAATTGCTTGTAAAAAAGGTTACCTAGAAGTTGGTGATATGCTTATTAGTTTAGCAGCAATGCCAATTCAAGACAAAGGTATGGTAAATACATTAAGGGTAACTGAAATTAAAAGCTGTAGTTTTTAATCTAAAAATCAAATTTTAACTGAACACTAACGGATTTCTTCTCCTTGTCTATAGGCTCTTCAGATAATTTTTTGTCTGTATTTAAATTTGATAAGGAAATTCCTAGTAACCTAACAGAGTTTTTCAAACTATCTTGATATAGTAACTCCTTTGCAATCTCTAGAATAATTGATTTATCGTTAATAAAAAAAGGTAAAGTTTTACTACGAGTTTGAAGTGTAAAATCACTATACTTTATTTTTAAAGTGATTGTTTTACCCAACACCTTACTTTTATTTAGGCGGTTAGAAACCTCTTCTGCGATCTGATTTAATTTTTCAAGCATAAAGATTTCTGATGACAGGTTCTCACTGAATGTTCGTTCTGCAGCTAATGACTTTCTTATCCTATTTGGACTTACTTCATTGTTATGAATACCTCTCACTATATAGTAATACTGTTTACCCGATTTACCAAAATTGTCTTCTAGATATTCAATATTCTTTGATTTTAAATCTTTACCTGTAAAAATGCCTTTCTGGTACATTTTCTCTGCAGTTACTTTGCCAACACCATAGAATTTTCGAATATCCAATTCTTCAAGAAATTGAAGTACATCTTCTGGATTAACCGTTTTTTGGCCATTAGGTTTGTTATAATCACTAGCTATCTTCGCTACAAATTTATTTATTGAGATGCCTGCAGAGGCTGTTAAACCAACTTCACTAAATATTCGATCTCTTATTTTCTGCGCTATTAATGTTGCGCTAGGGAGCCCTATTTTATTTTCGGTTACATCCAAATATGCCTCATCTAGTGATAATGGTTCAACTAAATCAGTGTAATCCAAAAATATTTTTCTGATTTTGTTTGAGATTTCTTTATATCTCTCAAATCGGTGTTTTACAAAAATTAAATTAGGGCATAATTTTTCTGCCAACCTGCCAGACATGGCGCTCTTAACCCCAAATTTGCGAGCTTCGTAACTTGCCGCACTTATTACGCCTCTTGCACCACCACCACCAACTGCAATTGGTTTACCTTTAAGATCCGGATTGTCGAGCTGTTCAACAGATGCATAAAAGGCATCCATATCAACATGAATTATTTTTCTTATTGGTAAATCATTATGCATACTGTAAATTTACGCAATACCATGATAGAAATTGAACGAAAATATTTAGTGAAATCCTCTAATTATAAAGAGGAAGCCTATAATAACTACAGCATTAAACAAGGGTTTTTGAATTCTGACCCAGAAAGGACAGTTAGGGTAAGATTAGTTGGCGATAAAGGGATTTTGACAGTTAAGGGATTATCTTCTGATGATGGTTTAACACGTTATGAATGGGAAAAAGAAATTAAAAAGGAAGAGGCGATGTCTCTTTTAGGATTGTGCGAAAAGGGGATCATTGACAAAATAAGATATGAGATTAAGGCTGGAGAACATATTATTGAAGTAGATGAATTCTTTGGTGAAAATGATGGGTTGACAATTGCTGAGATAGAATTAAATTCTATCGATGAAAAGTTTGAGAAACCACTGTGGTTGGGCAAAGAAGTAACAGGTAATATAAAATACTACAACTCTCAGTTAAGTAAACATCCATATAAAGAATGGAGATTATGAAAAAAAGACTTTTGCTGATATAATCTGGTCCTTTTGGTGACGATGGTGAAATTAGAGGAATTACAATATATAATGTGCCAAATATGCAAATGGCAGACAGCCTTGCCAATGCGAATCCAATGGTAAAAGCAGGAAGATTTGTAATTGAAATACATCCATGGTGGGCAGCCAAAGGTTTCCTATTAAGATAAAAAAAGCTCTGAATAAATTTCAGAGCTTTCTTCATTAGCACATTTATTTATCAGTTATTATCCTTGTGGTCCTCCACTAACAATAATAAACTCTGATCTTCTATTTTCTTGATGTTGTTCTTCCGTACATCTTCCACCGCATTCTACTTTAAGTTCAGATTCACCTTTACCTTCAGCAGAAATCCTTGCTTGGGCAACACCTTTTGAAATAACATATTGTACAGTAGATTTTGCTCTACGTTCTGACAATCTGTTATTATATGATGCAGGCCCACGAGTATCTGTATGAGAGGTTGCTTTTATAACTAACTCAGGATATTTAGTCATTATTTGAACCAGTTTATCTAATTCAAAAGCAGCTTGTGCTGTAATATTAGACTTGTCGAAATCAAAATAAATTGGTTGTAGTTCAATTTTATCTTCAACAATTAATTTTTCAATTGGATCAAGTGAGATTTGAACAGCTAACTCTTCCTCGTTCGTACCACTAACAGATACCTTTTTACTGTCGTAATCTTCCATAGTTATCTCCAATTCAAAATCTTGCTCGCATTCTACTATGAATTCTGCTAATCCATCTGAATTTGAACTTTTTGATACAACTACATTCCTTTCAGAATCTAACAATGTCACATTTGCACCATTAACAGGCTCACGTGTCTTATCATCTAATACTGTAGCTAATACAAGCACATCACATAATGGCTGTAATTTTTTGAAGGCATAAACATCATCGCTTCCTTTTCCTCCGTCTCTGTTAGATGAAACAAATCCCTCTTCTGCTTCTTCATCAATAGTAAATGCAAAATCATCTCCATTACTGTTTATTGGGATACCAACATTTCTAATAGGTGCTACTTTACCGTCAATTTCTTTAGTAAAGAAAACATCCATTCCACCAAGGCCTAAATGACCGTTAGATGAAAAGTAAAGTGTACCATTACTACTTATATACGGGAACATTTCTTGGCCTTCCGTATTTACTTTTTGCCCAAGATTTTGAGGTTCACCGATTGAACCATCATCATTAATAGATGCCTTGTAAATATCAAAGTTACCATAACCACCTGGCATGTTTGATGCAAAATATATAGTCTTACCATCTGAACTAACTGATGGGTTCTTTACAGAGTAATTTTTGCTATTCACTGACAAACTTTCAACCATGTCCCAATCAGATCCAAGTTTTGCTGCTTTAAATAAATATAATTGACTATATCTCACTTTTGAAAGGGAGTCCTTTTCAAAATCTTTTTCAAAATAGCTCTCTCTCGAAAAGTACATTGTTTCTCCATCGGGTGAAAAAGACACGAGGCCTTCATGATATCTTGTATTTATCTTATCGTTCATTAGTGTCGCCCCTTGGTATGAACCATCTGAATTTTTCGATAAAGAATAGATGTCTAGAAAGGGTTCTTGATTCCAACCATAAGTTTTGCGGTTATCATTTCTACTTGAAGTTATATACAGTTTTCCATTGTTCATAGTGCCTCCAAAATCTGATTGCTCAGAATTGAAATCTGCATTTTGAACATTAAACTTTTTACCCTGTTCTAGTATTTTAGGCAAATAGTTTGGATTTTTTCTAAATGCAGTAGCTCTATCATCAGAAGGACGCATGGAAGCAAATTTTTCCATTTGTGTATTCGATTCGTCGTATTTACCATTAGCTTTCAGCATTTCTGAATACTTGTAAATCATTTCTGGATCGCTAGAGGAATCTAAGGCCTTTGCATACCATTTTTCTGCATCTATGGTACTAAAAACGTTGTAATAACATTCGGCTAGCTGACCGTATACATAAGTATCACCTTTACCTTTTTCTATAAGTTTGTTATAGCTTTCAGCAGCCTTTACAAATTCATACCTAGCAAATTGTTTATCTGCTTTTTTTGTGTCGCTGTTTTGAGCAGTTAAGCACAAGCTACTCATCAACGTAATAAATAATAGTGTTTTTAAGTTTTTCATTTTTGTTTAGCTTAACTGATTAGAAATATCTTGGTGAACGTGAAACTTTCTTAGGGAAATTAAGATCGAATAACAGCATTACTTCATGAGATGCTGGAGCATAGGCCTTAATATCTGACGAAATAGCATCGTAAGCATACCCTAATCTAATTGATGGTGTAACTGCAAAGTTTACTAAACCAGAGAAGGAATCGTCTAAACGGTACGAAGCTCCGATTTCAAACTTCTTAAAAAACCTGGCATTTAAATTAATATCAAATGATGATGGTGCATCAAATGCCGACTTAAGCATAAAAGAAGGTTTCAATTCTGTGTTAGGAGATACATTAAACACATATCCACCAGTTAAAAAGTAGTGCTGTGTTTCTGAACCTATTTTATTTCCATTAGCGTCTAAATGAACTGATGACAAAAAATTAGGTACAGATAGTGATAAGTAATAATTATCAGTATAATAGAAGAAACCAGCACCAAAATTAGGTGTTGTCTCATTTATCCCAATTCCAAAGAATGGGTCATTTTGATCTATTACTGAAACATTTGAACTCGTTAAATTAATATCGTGGAATGTAGCACCTGCTTTAACTCCGAAAGCGAGTCTATGTGCCCCTCCCAATTTAAGTGTATAAGAAACATCTACGTAAGTATTAGTTTCTTTTACCGGCCCAATTTGATCTGCAATTACAGATAATCCTAACCCTAGGTTGTTTCCAATTGGTGAGTGGCCAAAGAAAGTACCCGTTTCAGGGCCTCCATCTATTGCCGTCCATTGATTTCTATATAATAACCCAAATGATAAGTTTTCTCTTGAACCCGCATAGGCAGGGTTAATAATATTCATATTATACATGTACTGAGTGTACTGAGGGTCTTGTTGCCCATAGGTTTGTAGCGCTAGGAGCAAAACCGCAATAATAGTGAGTTTTTTCATTATAATAAGTTGATTCAGTTAATTTTATCTATTAATATAAATCCATCCAGATTTAGACTTTGTTCCTCCCTCATATACCATGGTGTAGAAATATGTTCCTACTGGAAGCTCTTCACCATCATCGGTTTGCCCTGCCCATTCATTAGAATAATTATTCTTTGAATAAACTAAAGTCCCATTTCTGTTGAATATTTCAAGTTTTGTTACATTAAAATACCTTAAATCTAGAGTATCATTAAATCCGGCTGAAACTCCTGGTGAAATCCCTTGTGGAATCGCACAGTTTTCAATTTCTGTAACAATAATGTTTGAAATTGTATTTGAACACCCTGTTGCATTAAAGGTAATTATAGCTGAATAATCACCTCCTTCAAATGCTTCATATGAAATACCGTTAGCACCAGAAACATCGTTTCCATCTAATACCCATTGAACTGTTACATCAGAAGTATTAAATCCTTGAGGAATTATTGTAAGGACTACTCCAGATTCTGCGGCAGGACAGAGTAAAAACTCATTGGTATCTGTATCATAATAAAATAGATTTGTATCAATAGAACCTAATGGCACTACATTTACAACTAAATTGAATGATGTAGTAACAAAACATCCTGTAAGAGCATTTTCAGCTCGTACGTATACGGTAGCATCACCACTTGAATATGGACTTGCAATAGGAGCAGTTCCAGCATCAGCATCTGCCTGAGAAGCATGATAAGTAATTGCTACATCTGTATCAGTTGTAATTTCGCCATCAATAGATGTTAAATCAAAATCAGTAATACCATCAACGTTGCCATCGATATCATCACATACAACAAAATCTGCAGGTTGATTAATTACGGGTATTGCCAGAACTACCAACTCCACTTCTGAAAGTTGTCTACAGCCTAAGAAACCATTATTAAATGCATCTGTATCTTCTACTCTTATAACAAGTATTTCACCAGATGAATCATAAGGTGAACTTACTGCATTTATTGCCTGGTTGGCATCTGCTGTACTAGTATAATAGGTAACTGTGAAATCTGGTCCATAACCTAGAGATGTGGTTAATGCATCAAGATCAAATGATTCACTACCATTACTTTCAGGTCCGTCACAAACTTCTATAACCTGTGGGCCTAATGAACCAGGGTCATTGTACATATTTATTACCACAAATTGTGAGAATGCATCTGCACCACATTGTTCGTCAAATGCCTGTACTTGGTAAAGATCAGATTCTGTAACTACCAATGTGTCTGTTGTTTCTCCTGGCACTACGAAACCATTTTTATACCAAACATAGCTATCGGCAAATGGTGAATCTGCTATAATTGTTACTGTGTCAAAACCACAAACTGAAGCTTCAACAGGTGTACTTGGATCAGAATCTGTATCTACAAAAACAACTTCATTACTTGTAATCTCAGCAGAAATATCTGCCTCAATTGTTCCATCTCCTGTACCCCCTATATTTGTTTGATTAATTGAAATTGACCCGGGATCATTAGAGAAGTTAGTTACTAATAAAATATATATTTCTCCAGTTTGAGCATTATCAATAGTTAGATTCTCAGTAGAAATAAAAGAATAACTGCAATCTACAATATTACCAAATGGATAAAAGTCTGGACTCGTAGTATTATTTGGGCAATCATTAGGGTCTGGACAACCATTATCTAAATTATCGCAGGCATCAACTGGGTCTGAAAACGGCCCCCAAAGGACAAAATCAACATCTAAGCCAGGTTCTCCGCCATCTTGAACTCCATTATTGTTATCATCTTGCCATTGATTTATTTCTATTTCTATAAGACCAGGCTCACCAATTTGGATAATATTCCAAGTTGGATTTGGCGCACTGAATAAACATGCAATATCTGTTGGATCAGGAAGGCCAATGATATTTGAACCTACTAAGGCGTCACCAACAGAACAGAAATTTTCTGCATTTTCACAAATCACATTAGTTGGTGCTTCCCTGATACATAAATCAAATGTAGAGGTCTCTGAAACACTACCTGAACTAAATACTCTAATATAATACGTATTACCAACAATTAAAGATGGAGTAATACTTGCGGATTCAGTTGAACAATAAAGTTCAGTTAAACTACCACACGTTCCCTCATAAACTGCATGATCTAAATTAGTTGTTCCTCCTTGAATATTGCCTAAAGAAATGAATTCTACTTCATCGAGTGCTGTGAACTCAAACCAAACATCATCATTAGGATTTCCTGTACAAGACCCAGGATCTAAGCCTGAAGGCGTAGCGGCCAGGATTGTTCCAGGTGTTACTTGCTCACATAGATCAATATCGTTAACAACCGCGATAGTCGCCATATCACATTCGTCATTATCAGGTGGACAGGCTAAAACAGTAAAATTATCGCTGCTGATAATACAGTTATTGTCTTGTTCGTTCATAACAAACACTTTTGCCGTGCTACCAAAAGGGAATGGACCAGCTTGATAAACACCGATAGCAGTTGCCTGTATAGTTATTGTATCTAAGCTATTAGAAATCTCTAAAGAAGTTGCATCACCTAAACTTGTAACATCAACATCAATAAAGAACTGGTCGTTGTCGCAATCTGGTACTGTCGTATAACTAGCCTCTGGCAATGTACATGTCAATTCAATAACATTAACTGTGAAATCTAAGGTAACACCCCAAGAACCATTATAACATGGATTTGGTGTTGCTTGTCCAGAATCTGCTGTACCAATACGCATTCTATGTTCACCCAAAGGAGCCGCAGCCGGCATAACAAAAGAAGCATCTAATATTGTTGGGTTAGCATTTGTAGATTCTCCTTGAAATACTAATTCTGAAGCATCAAAGACTAAATCATCATTAAAATCAATCCAGATATTGGAATCATATGTAAATCCTGTAGCGAAAGTTATTTCTATTGTAGTATCTACACCTTGGAATACATTAACCACCGGTGAGGTTTGATTTTCATAAGTAACATCTCCTAAACTCGGAAAGTCAACAATACCTATTGTAACATTAGTAACACCTTGCCCATCATTACTTGTTGGTATCGATTCACAGTAACCAGTAAAGAATTGACTAGGACCAGACCAAGAACTTAAATTTGACGGATCACATTCTGCTTGCACATACCAATCATATAATGTATCAGGAAGCAATCCTGTGAGAACGAATGGGTTTGTAACACCATTAACAATAGTACCACTGCCTTGAGCAAAGCCAGCAGGTCCGTATTCTATATTCCAAACAGTTGAGGTGCCAGCCTCAGTCCAGGCAATTTCGGTAGACGTTAATGAGAGGTTTGTTGATGTTAAATCACTTGGTTCTGGACACGTAGGAACATTTCTTACTTGGAAATTATCTACAAATACATCTACATCTTCAGTGTCATTAACTGTACCTTCAGAACCCAGAACACCAAATTGAACAATCTGCCCACTGTACGCTGTTAAATCTACTACAGGATGAATACCTGGGATTGGTACTACAGAGCTGTTATCGTATAATAATAATTCAATCCAGGTCGCACCACCATCTGTAGTCATTAAAAGTTGTACTGTATCGTCAGAACCTAATGTTCCGGCAACAGTACTACTGTTCCAATTGGTAATTGCAAAGTCGAATTCTACTTGGAAAGGTCCGCCTGTTAAATCGAATTGCGGAGAAATTATCCAATCGCTTTTACCTGTTGAAAACAAATTAATTTTATACGCACCGTCTCCAGTACCTATATTTAAAAATTCATCTGCAACCCAAGAACCAGCACCTAAGTCGGTCGGACCTGTCGTGGCATCTCCGTTGCTAGCCTCATCCCAACAATCCGGTATTATGGTTGTAAAGTTTTCTATATAATCTGGCACAAAAATGTCACACAATGTTGAAAAAGTTGCAGGACCAGTCCATGAACTTAAGCCAGTACCACCACAATCAGATTGTACATATACGTCATAGGCTGTAATAGCATTAAGACCGGTTGCGAAATACGGGTTAGTAACATTTGTTGCTGTAGGAGTCCCTGTTGGAGTATCTCCGGCTGGAACAATTTCAATATTCCAAACAGTAGAAGTTCCTGATTCTGTCCAAGCTACTTCAGCACCATCTGGTGTTGGGCTAGATACTGTTAAATCCGTTGGTTCTGGGCATGAAGGAATATTTCTTACCTGAAAATTATCGACAAATACATCAACATCTTGAGGGTCATCAGTTGTTCCTTCTGTTGCGTAAATTGCAAATTGTACTGTTTGCCCACTATTCCCTGTTAAGTCTACCACTGGATGAATTCCAGGGATAGGTACAACAGAGGTACTGTCATATGTTAGCAAGGTGGTCCATGTCACACCATTATCAGTCGTCATTAAAAATTGTACAACATCATCAGAACCTAAAGTCCCTGCAACAGTACTACTGTTCCAGTTTGTAATAGCAAAATCAAACTCAACTTGGAAAGGGCCTCCTGTTAAATCAAATTGTGGAGAAATAATCCAATCACTCTTACCTGTTGTAAATAAATTTATTTTATAAGCGCCATCACCAGTTCCAGTATTTAAAAATTCATCTGCTGTCCAAGAACCAGCACCTAAGTCTGATGGTCCAGTTGTAGGATCACCACTATCAGCTTCATCCCAACAATCTGGTATTATAGTTGTAAAGTTCTCTAAGTAGTCAGGTATAAATATATCACATAATGTTTCAAACGTTAAGGGACCAGCGAAAGCACTTTGTTCAGTACCACAATCTGCCTGGACGTAAACATCATAAGTTGTAACTGCAGATAAACCCATAACTGTATATGGATTTGAAACTCCGGTTGCTGTAGGAGTCCCTGTTGGAGCATCTCCAGATAATACAATTTCAATATTCCAAGAAGTAGATGTTCCGTTCTCAGTCCATGAAATCTGAGCTTCATTTGATGTAATTCCAGAAGCAGCTAAGTCACTTGGAGTGGCACAGGCTTGAGTAATACCGCCTATTATAACATTAGGAATGGTGTCGTCAATGTTACTTGCTGAAGGCGGAGCAACAGGATCTGGGTTTGTAAAATCGCTGAAATAAGAAATAGTTCGATTAGCACTTACTTGAGAATTGTAAAAATCATCACCAAAGGAATCATACCCTGCACTATTTTCTTCGACAGCAATAATCAAATTGTCTATTCCAGAATATGTAAAAGGTGTATCTAAGGTTAATGTCACCCATCCTTCAACACCAGGAGTAACACTTATTCCACCAGCATAAACTTGAGCAAGAGAGGTTGATGGTTCCCAGTCATCAGTATTTGCAAAATCAGTACGGGTAGATTCTGCCATGTAAATAACTAAATCTTGACTGTTTGCTAGGTCTGACGTACCACTGTAATACCACTGTACATCAGTGATTTCACCAGAAGCATTGATTTCTGAAGCTAAGTATACCGTTTGAGTATACGAGTATCCATAATAAGCTTCAAAAGGCGCATTTTCACCCTGCAAATTACCGGAACCAATGGCCACTTGGGCGTTGATTTGGAATAAAATTAAAAAAAGTGAAAATAGTAGTAAAGTACTTTTTTTCATTATTAATTGGTTTGTTAGAACTTATTTAATCCTTTGTAAAATATTGATTACAAAGGATTTGAATTATTTAAAAAAATGAAGGGGCTATAGGGAATAAAAATTTCGGTTTACAGCCGAAATTTTGATATTCATTCGAATATATAAAAATTGGTTATCAACACTATGTTAACAGTGGTTTAATAGATTAAGTACAGTTATAATCGATAAAAGGGAATTGCTCTATTAAGAAGCTTTTAGGTTGATAAAAACAGGAAAATGATCACTATATCCACCCTTATATTTTTTGCCTACATAAGTTCTAAATGGCTGTCCCTTATACTTTCCATGGTATTGTGTTAAAGACTTTACATCAAATACATCCGCTTCATCAAAAGACAGGGAAGAAATATTGTTATCAAAAAAGTTTATTGAGAATAAAATATGATCAAATAGATTCCACTGGAAATTATGGTTTAGGCTTCCAACATCTCTAGACCAAACCGTTTTAAATGGATTGAAAAGACTGCTTTCCTTTTCAATGAGTTCCATACTATTATTATTTGGGTTGTCATTAAAATCACCCATAACAATTATTTTCATATTAGGACTGTCTTCTTTAATGGTGTTAATTATTGAATTAACCTTTTCTGCAGCTGCAATACGTTTGTATTCAGTTTCTTTTTTACCCTCCCTTCTAGAGGACCAATGATTTACAATAATTGATATGGTTTCTCCATTTAATTTCCCTTGGACTAATAAAATATCTCTTGTATAATCTCTTAAACCCTTTTCATTTTCTAGATAGATTGAAAAAGTATCAGAATGTTCTACTTCAAATATATCGTCCTTATATAAAAGAGCTACATCAATACCGCGCTCGTCAGAAGAATTATAGTGAACATAATTGTAGTCTTCATCTCTTAGATTTTCACTGCTTATTAAATCAGAAAGCACCAATTTATTTTCAACTTCCGCTAGTCCTACTATAACAGGTGCTTCGTCAGAATCATCATTCCCAATTTTCGAAATTACAGACCCAATTTTCCTCAGTTTATTGTAATAGCGTTTTTTAGTCCAACGTTTTCTTGAAGTTGGTAAAAAATCATCGTCATCACTCATAGGATCATTTACAGTATCAAATAAGTTTTCGATATTATAAAAGGCAATGGTATACTGCTTTTGCTTGTTAGTCATGGCAATAAATATATGATTTTAAAAGATTATTTGGAATATAGCATTTGCTTAACTTTGTACTTTATTTAATATATGATTGAAAAAAAAGATATAGCTCTAGAAAAAGTTGTGCTTGTAGGTATTATCACCCAAGATCAAGATCAAGAAAAATCTAAAGAGTATTTAGACGAACTAGAGTTTTTGACCTTTACTGCTGGTGGAGAAGTTGTAAAGCGTTATATTCAAAAAATGAATATGCCAAATCCAAAAACATTTATTGGTTCTGGTAAGATGGAGGATGTTATGCACTTTGTTAAAGAAAATGAGGTTGGCACAGTTATCTTTGATGACGAATTATCACCTGCACAAGAACGCAATATCAGTAAGATTCTTAATTGTAAAATATTAGACAGAACAAATCTTATATTGGATATTTTTGCCCAGCGAGCCCAAACAAGTTATGCTAGGACACAGGTAGAGCTGGCTCAATGTGAATATTTGCTTCCTCGATTAAAAGGAATGTGGACACACTTAGAGAGACAAAAAGGTGGTATTGGTATGCGTGGTCCTGGTGAAACAGAAATTGAAACGGATAGACGTATTGTACGTGATAAGATTGCATTGTTAAAGGCCAAGATTAAGACCATAGATAAGCAAATGGCAGTACAGAGAGGCAACCGTGGTAAAATGGTTAGAGTTGCTTTAGTTGGATATACTAATGTTGGTAAATCTACTCTTATGAATGTAATTAGTAAGAGTGAGGTTTTTGCCGAGAATAAATTGTTTGCTACCCTAGACACCACAGTTAGGAAGGTTGTAATAGGAAACTTGCCATTTTTAGTAAGTGATACCGTTGGTTTTATAAGAAAGCTACCTACACAATTGGTAGAGTCTTTTAAATCCACTTTAGATGAGGTGAGAGAAGCTGATTTGTTATTACATGTGGTAGATATTTCGCATTCCAATTTTGAAGAGCATATAGAATCTGTAAATCAAATATTAGATGAAATTCAGAGTAAAGACAAGCCAACTATTATGGTATTTAATAAAATTGACGCCTATAAACCTGAACCACTTGATGAGGACGAAGGTGAACTAGAACGGACAAAAGCCAATTACACAATTGAAGATTGGAAAAACACATGGATGGCGAAACTAGGCGATAATGTATTATTTATATCTGCTCTCAATAAGGAAAACTTAGAAGAATTTAGAAAACGTGTATATAAAGAAATAAGAGAAATACACATAACAAGATTTCCATACAATCATTTTCTTTATCCTGATGTTGAAGATATTACATAAAAAAAAGAGCTATTTTAGCCCTCTTTTTTATGAATATTAGTTCTATCTTAGAACTTATAACTTAAACCAATAGTGTAATAGGATTGCAGGTCATTGTCTGCATCTTCTAAATCAACTCCTTGGAAATTTGCTGCTTCTTGTTTGTTGCTTCTCAATGCGAAATCAAAACCAACACCAATCATTTTCCATAATGTATAGCTAAAAGAGTTAGTCCATGTCCAGTTTGATAAGTCTCCTGATTCATAACTTTGAAATGTAGAGAAGTTAGTTTTAAAATTAACAGCACCTATAGATTTCGTATAATCTGCTACTATTTTTGCACCTGCAGAAGATTCAAATACGCTGTCGTCATCAGCAAAAACAAAGTTGTAGTTTAAAGGATGTATTACAACAATCATATTCTCAATTGGAGTCCATGTAGCACCGACACCCAAATCTAAATAACCGGGATCATTGAAGTTATCTAATAATGTAGTTCTATATTCCAACAATCCAGAGACTGCCCATTTTTTGCTTAATTTATATCCATAAAGAGATGAAAGATTAAAAACATCTGTTGTTGCTTCAAAACTATCTTTGTCTGAGGGATCGTCTTTATCATCTAGTTTTACCCAGTTAAGATTAGTGGTTAGTGTATTTCTCCAAAAATACTTGTCTTCAATTTTATTAGCATACGCATTGACTGTAAAACCAATATTACCGGAAGCGTTGTTAGGTGTGCCCTGTGCATACCAATTGTTAAAGTTGGAAAGACTACCACCAATAGTACCAAAAGCACCAACACGCCAACCAGGTAATGCATCAATTTGGGCTTGTAAAGCATCTGCTTCTCCTTGAAATTTGTCAGCCTCGGCTTGTTTCTCAGCTTTTTGCGCTTCTAATTCTTCTTTGGTTTGTGAAAAACCAAAAGAAATGGCTAGCATCAAAACTGCCATAAAGATTAATTTTTTTTTCATAGTTAAAGTGTATTTAATAAAGTTTGGTCGATTCTATTACAAATATAACTTAATATAGTATTTTTTATATTTAAAAAGGCACTCATCTTGTATCAATTAGATCAAAAAAATTAGTTTAAGTCATAAATATTGCAGAATTATGTTCTTTTATAAAGGGGTACAGAAGAACAAGCTTCACCGAACATTATAGATTTAGCAACGGGTTGCAGTCTTTCTGTGAGCATTACCATTGCATTCGAAGGAACGGGTTTATGAGAACAACCTTTAATTATAACTGGCATATCCTCATATAACCGAACATTAAGGTTTGAAATAATAGAGGCAAAGAGTATAGACTCTAAATGGTCTAGGTTACCAATAACAACTTTTTTAGCGAAATTATTTAATTGAATAGTGATTAACATATATGCCCAATCTGGTACAATTGCTTCTGTTGAACAATGTAATGCCACGTAGCAATCCTTATATTGAGACCAATCATGCCCCAAAACAGAAGCTCTAAATTCTTTTTCTCTTAATACAAGTCCTTTGAGCAACCAATCCTTAATATCAAACAAGATTCGTTTTCCGTCTGGATAATAATCCTCTAAGTCAATCACTTTGAGTTTACTATTTGCAACTCTATTTATAATTTCCTTTGCCATTTACAGCATACCTAGTTCTAATTTTGCTTCCTCACTCATTAAATCTTGTGACCAAGGAGGATCAAAAGTTATTTCCACCACAGCGTCTTTTACCTCATTAATTGACTTAACTTTTTCTTCTACCTCTAATGGAAGTGTTTCTGCTACAGGACAATTAGGTGTGGTTAATGTCATTAGAATTTTTACATCGTAATCCTCATTAACAAAAACATCATAAATTAACCCTAGTTCATATATATCTACAGGGATTTCAGGATCGTATATTGTTTTTAAAACTCTAACAATCTTTTCTCCTAGCACATTTGTATCTATAGTTGTCTCGCTCATTTTAATTTAATTGTGTTTGGTATGCTATAGCATACATTTTAAGTTGTTTTATCATACTAACTAAACCGTTTGCTCTAGTTGGTGATAAGTGCTCTTTTAAATTTATTTTATCTATAAAATCAGTATCAGCATCAATGATATCTTTTGGATGTTGACCGGAAAAAACTCGAATTAAAATGGCTATTATTCCCTTAGTTATAATAGCATCACTGTCGGCAGTAAAATTGACTTTGTCATTTTCCATTTCTGCATGTACCCAAACCTTACTTTGGCAACCTTTTATTATATGGTCGTCAGTTTTATATATTTCGTCTATAAGAGGTAATGTCTTACCCAGGTCTATCATGTATTGATATCGTTCTTCCCAGTCCTCAAACATGGAGAATTCGTCAATAATTTCGTTTTGTAATTCTGCAATTGTCATCATCAATTATTTTGTAGTAAAATTACAAAAACCCTACTGTTTAGCTACATTTTCTTTTATAGATAACACTTTATTAACTAATACTTCTATTTCTTTCGGTGGATGGCCATGATCAAAACTTGGAGTTGTTTTTTCAATACCATTTTTAATAATTGTTAAGGTTGCAATTGGTGCTCCATCAAAAAGGCGTTTGTCAGTAGGAGCCCTCAGGTTTTCTAATTCATCAAGATTTAATTGATCAAATATTGATATTAGCTGATTTTGTTCCTCCTCCGTACAATTATAGTCGCTAAACACTTTTAAATTTCTATCTTGAGAAACACTGATTTTAGAATTTGAGATTTTTATATATCCGAAGTACCCTCTAGATATAGCTTTATAAATCAAAACTAAACTAGGATTTGGAACTGCTTTTTTCATACTTTTTTCAGCAACGGCCTTTTCCGCTTTTACAACAACGTTGTCATCCACATGAAACAAGAGATAGTTTTCATCCAATTCTATTTTAGTTGAACCATTCAGTGTTGAAAAGAAATTGCGTTCTAAATCACCAATAGCTTTACCACAGAACTTTTTGGAAGACGCAATATCACCAAAACTAATTTTATTGTCTTCAAGGGTGTAAGTACCAAAAAAACTATTACAACCGCCAAATCCAGTCACTCTATTAGAATTATATTCAAAGGTGATTTTTAATATTTGACCTTTGATCATTTCATCATACATTTCTTTAATTATATATGTGCCTGCTAATGATTCTTGATCCAAGCTTTTGGTTTCCATTGAATTTTTATTGGAGTTACAAGAATTGGTAAGAAGTAAAAAACTGAATATAGATAGTAGTATTTTCATTATAAAAGTGTTGAGAATGTAAGTTACACTTTTAATGCCAAATTTTTAAGATAACATCATAATTGACTTTTTAAGTGCAGAAATAAATAAGTCAATTTCTTCCTTTGTATTGTAGAACATAAATGATGCACGGACAGTACCTGGAATTTTATAAAAGTCCATAATTGGTTGTGCACAATGATGTCCAGTGCGGACGGCAATACCCATTTTGTCAAGTAGAGTGCCTAAATCGTATGGGTGAATGTTGCCTACGTTAAATGATATTACAGAAGTTTTATTAGCTGAAGTGCCATAAATTTTTAAGCCATCTATATAGAGCAATTCTGTTGTTGCATATTCTAAAAGTTCACCCTCATATTGTGCTATGGTTTCGAATCCAATAGTATTCATATAATCTATGGCGGCACCAAAGGCAATTCCACCACACACATTAGGCGTACCAGCCTCAAATTTATGAGGTAAATCTGCATAGGTGGTTTTGTCGAAGGAGACTTCAGCTATCATTTCACCACCACCTTGATAAGGCGGTAATTTTTGAAGCCATTCTTCTTTTCCATATAGCATACCAATTCCAGTAGGTCCACAAATTTTGTGAGCAGAACACACATAAAAATCTACATTTAATTTCTGAACATCTGGCTTTAAATGTGGACATGCTTGGGCACCATCAATTAAAACAGCCGCTCCAACATCATGTGCTTTAGTAATAATGTTTTCTATTGGGTTAATTGTGCCTAATGCATTAGAAATATGATTCACAAAGACCAACTTTGTATTTTCATTGAGGAGCATATCATATTCTGAAATTATCAGCTCCCCTTCTGAATTCATAGGGATTACCTTCAGTGTCGCCCCTGTTTTTTCACAGAGCATTTGCCATGGTACGATGTTACTATGATGTTCTAAGGCAGAAACGATAATTTCATCACCTTTTTTTAACAGCGAAGCAAATCCATTAGCGATCATATTTATACTGTGGGTTGTGCCCGAAGTGAAAATTATCTCATGAGGATGTTTGGCATTGAAATGCGATTGAATTGTCCTACGTGCATTCTCATAGGCATCAGTTGCTTCTTGGCTTAAGGTATGTACACCTCGATGAATATTTGCGTTGTAGTTAGAATAGTAATCTACAATAACGTCAATCACCTGCTGAGGTGTTTGAGAGGTCGCTGCATTATCTAAATAAACTAATGGTTTGCCGTTAACCTTTCTATTAAGAATTGGGAAATCTTCTCTTATGCTCTTAATATCAAATATCATTTCTTCTCCTAACAACTTTATTTAAAGATCAAAACCAATGTCAACACCTAGTTTGTTGGCGATAATTCTAGTTATGCGATTTTTAAGTACAGGAATTTTTACTGAGTCAAGTACATTATTACTAAAAGCAAACATCAATAAGGCTTTCGCTTCCTTTTCAGGAATGCCTCTAGATCTAAGATAAAACATTGCACTTTCATCCAATTGACCAATGGTACAACCATGAGAACATTTTACATCATCAGCAAAAATTTCTAGTTGTGGTTTTGTGTTAATACTCGCTTTATCGCTAATTAAAACATTATTGTTAGCCTGAAAAGCATTCGTTTTTTGCGCTTCTTTCTCTACGACAACCTTACCATTAAAAACACCAGTAGCCCTATCATCAAATATACCCTTATAGTCCTGATGGCTTTCACAGTTTGGTTCAATATGGTGAACAAGTGTATTATGATCTACGTGTTGTTTATCTCCAATAATAGTAATACCCTTCATGGTAGAGTCAATACGTTCACCGTTTTGATAATAGTTTAAATTATTTCGTGTTAGTTTACCACCAAATGAAAACGTATGAACTTTAGCAATACTTTCTTGTTTTTGATTTATAAACGTATTATCAATCAATGATGCAGTGGATTTATCATTTTGAATCTTGTAATAATCTACAATCGCTCTTTTATTGGCAAAAATCTCTGTTACACTATTTGTTAATATTGGATTATCTGTTAAGCTTTGATGACGCTCAATAATTTGAACATGAGAGTTCTCATCTACCACAACTAAATTACGTGGTTGAAGCATTAAAGCAGATTCATTACCAGTAGAAAAATGTAATATCTGGATAGGTTTTTCTACCAACTTGTTTTTTGGAATATGGATGTAAGCTCCTTCTGCCGAAAACGCCGTATTTAAAGAAGATAAACCATCATTAGACGCTATTTTATTGAAATAATTCTCAATGATTAAACGATACTTTGGCTTCGTAAGTGCAGAAGACATTAAACAAACATCAATTCCATCATGTGTCGTTTGAGACAAGTGTGATGAGTATTTCCCATCAATAAAGATGATTTTATAAGAATCAATTTCATGAAGAAAATACTTCTTTACATCCTTGAATTCAAGAGCTTTTTCATGCTTAGGGAAAACACTATAATCGTGCTTTAAAACCGAATTTAATGAGGTGTATTTCCAAGCTTCTTGTCGCTTCGTAGGGAAACCTTCAACTTCGAAAGTCTTTATAGCTTCAGTCCTAATATCATGTACTGGTGAATCTATGTCAACCATATTTTCAAATGCCATGAATGAGGATACTAACTTTTCTTTTAATTCCATTTGCTTAATATTAAGCGTTTACTTCTTCCTTAACCCAGTCGTAACCTTTAGCCTCTAATTCGTGAGCTAAATCTTTTGTTCCTGTTTTTACAATTCTCCCGTTGTGTAAAACATGTACATAATCCGGTACTATATAGTCTAACAATCTTTGGTAATGTGTTATAACAATAACAGCATTGTCCTCAGACTTAAGTTTATTTACACCATTAGCTACAATTCTTAGCGCATCAATATCTAAACCAGAATCAGTTTCATCTAAAATAGCTAATTTCGGCTCTAGCATTGCCATTTGAAAAATTTCATTTCGCTTTTTCTCACCACCAGAAAAACCTTCGTTTAGCGAACGCGATAAGAACTTACGATCAATGTCTAAAAGCTCAGATTTTTCCCTTATAAGCTTTAGCATTTCATTTGCGGGCATATCTTCTAAACCTTTCGCCTTACGCGTCTCGTTAATCGCTGTTTTAATAAAGTTCGTAACACTAACTCCGGGAATTTCAACAGGATATTGAAAGGACATAAATACTCCTTTATGAGCACGCTCTTCTGGTCCAAGTTCGTCAATATTTTCTCCATCTAAAATGATTTCACCCTTATCTACTTCATATTCTTCTTTACCAGCAACTACTGATGCCAAAGTACTTTTTCCTGAACCGTTTGGTCCCATAATAGCATGTACTTCACCTGGTCTTACATGTAGATCTATACCTTTTAAGATTGCCTTATCTTCTACACTCGCATGTAAATTCTTTATTTTTAACATTGTCTTTAATTTGCTAGTTTTATAACGTCGTCTTTATTTGGGTCGGGTGCTTCCACCTTTAAAATTTCCTTTATTTCAATATTATATGTCCATAGGCTAGCCTTATTTGAATTTTTAATTCTCTTAACTCTTACCGTAATTGGGACAGAGGTATATTCATCTTCTTTAAATGGTTTTACTTTTTCATTTAAGGCCTTCATATTATCGTCTACGATAACGCCATAAATATCATTTCCTGTTTGAAATACCGCTGCATTTTTATTTGCATCGTACACAAAATCACCTTTCATTGTAATAAAACCATCATTTGCATCGTATGATTTTGCTCTATTTTCCTCAAGATTTATATTTTGCTTAGCATCGTTTTTACAACTTGAAAAACTGATTATCGCAATTAGAATGAATATAATTTTTTTCATCATCTTAATGTATTAACCTACTGATCCCTCTAGACTAATTTCTAATAATTTCTGAGCCTCTACAGCAAATTCCATAGGTAATTTGTTAAGAACTTCTTTACTAAAACCATTGACAATAAGAGCTATTGCCTTTTCTGTATCAATTCCTCTTTGGTTACAATAGAAAATCTGATCTTCACCAATTTTACTTGTAGTAGCTTCATGCTCTATTTGTGCCGATTTGTTTTTTGCTTCGATATATGGGAAGGTATGTGCACCACACTCATTACCCATTAGTAAACTATCACATTGCGAAAAATTACGAGCATTATTTGCTCTTGAGCTTATTTGAACTAATCCACGATACGAATTTTGTGACTTACCTGCAGAAATACCCTTAGAAATAATAGTTGATTTTGTATTATCGCCAAGGTGAATCATTTTTGTTCCAGTATCTGCTTGTTGATAATTGTTTGTTACAGCAATTGAATAAAATTCACCTACTGAGTTGTCCCCTTTTAATATACAAGAAGGATATTTCCAAGTTACGGCACTTCCTGTCTCAACTTGGGTCCAAGAAATTTTAGCATTCTTTTCACACAATCCACGTTTTGTAACAAAATTGTATACGCCACCTTTACCTTCGGCATTTCCTGGGAACCAGTTTTGAACAGTTGAGTATTTTATCTCCGCGTTATCAAGTGCAATCAATTCTACAACGGCTGCATGAAGTTGGTTTTCGTCTCTACTTGGAGCCGTACAACCTTCTAGATAACTTACATAGCTACCTTCATCTGCAATCACCAAAGTTCTTTCAAATTGACCTGTTCCAGCCTGATTTATTCTAAAATAAGTAGACAATTCCATAGGGCATTTAACCCCTTTCGGGATGTAGCAAAATGAACCATCACTAAAAACAGCACTGTTTAATGCAGCATAGAAGTTATCTTTTTGAGGTACAACTGTGCCTATATATTTTTTGACTAATTCCGGATGCTTCTGAATGGCTTCAGAAATACTCATGAATATGATACCCTTTTCTGCCAATGTCTTTTTAAATGTTGTGGCTACAGACACGGAATCTACTACAACATCCATAGCAACACCAGCTAATTTCTTTTGCTCATCTAGGGAAATCCCTAATTTCTCAAAAGTTTCCAAAAGTTCAGGATCTACTTCATCTAGGCTATCGTACTTTGGCTTGCTATTCGGGGCAGAATAATATGAGATGGCCTGAAAATCTGGTTTTTCGTAAAGAACATTTGCCCAGTCTGGCTCAGTCATTTCTTTCCATACTCTAAAAGCTTCAAGTCTCCACTCTGTCATCCACTCTGGCTCTTCTTTTTTCTTGGATATCGCTTTTACAATATCTTCATTTAAACCTTTCGAGAATGTTTCAGATTCAATATCTGTGTAAAAACCATATTCATACTCTTTGGTTTTTAACTCCTCTCTTAAATCGTCTTCAGTATATTTACTCATTAGTATATTTTAAAGTGAAAATGATTCTCCACACCCACAAGTGCGATTGGCATTAGGATTATTAAAAACAAAGCCAGTTCCGTTAAGTCCTCCTGAATATTCTAGGGTGGTCCCAATTAAGTAAAGAAAGCTTTTCTTGTCAACTATGATTTTGATACCATTGTCTTCAAAAATCTTATCGTCTTGGGCATGTTCTTTATCGAATTTAAGATCATAAGAAAGCCCAGAGCATCCACCACTTTTAACACCAACTCTGATGAAATCAGTATCTGGATTATAGCCGTCAACAGTCATAAGTTCCATGACTTTTTTCTTCGCTTGTTCAGAAACTTTAATCATATCGTTTAACTAGATTCGTTCTAAATTGAATGCAAATATACGATATAACAAGGCTTAAACCATAATTGCTAACATTATATTAGCATATGATTTCATAGGATTTGACTATAAGCTATGCGGATAATTTTGCCTTAACGGATTGTAGTCTTAAATGATACAATTTTCTTAATACTCTTTTAATGTGAGTGTTGGGATTACTAATGTGTTCAAAATTTCCTTTGGTGTCTGTATTTACTACAATTCCGCAGTGATTACAAGTTAATTCGGAAGTTTGGTCGTTATTAATTTTAGTTTTAATGTAATTATGACCAAACGCTGAACATGGTAGCGCTGTATTTGGGTAGGTTTTCATAATATTAGTTTCTTTGGGAGCAGACAATGTAGTGAAAATTCAGCCTTTAACGGTTGAAATACATAAATATTCGATGAAATACACTAAATATTTAGAAAAACCTTTAAAATTAATTCTGGAAATCCGGATTGGCAATAAAAGAAGGATCGGTTAATGTGAGTAAAAATAGCTTTAAATCTGCTTTTTCTTGATCTGTTAGTTGTACACCACCTTCATCAACTTTTTTCATTAAAGGATCAATTGTTGGAGAGTTCTGAAGTCCTTCACTGTAATGATTAATAACTTCATCTAATGTAGAAAATCTACCGTCATGCATATATGGTGGAGAATAGGCTAAATTGCGAAGTGAAGGTGATTTAAATTTACCATTGTCCGATGGGTCACCAGTAACTGCGCCAAGACCTAAATCAGTAAATTGACTATCTAAACCGTTGTTGTGAAAATCATTATCAGTCCATAAAGGATTATTAGGGTTTCCATGACAATGAAAGCAATCACCCTTATCTTCACGCATAAAAATATCTAGGCCATTGAGTTCTTGTGGTGATAAAACTGCTTGATTTTGCAAGTAGTTATCAAATTTTGAATTGGCAGAAATCAATGTTCTTTCAAATTGTGAAATGGCTTTGGTCGTAAGCTCTTTTGTTATTGTAGGTGTATTAAATGCAAGATCAAATAACTCAGGGTAATCTGGATGAGCTTGTAATCTCGCCACAACATTGTCCCAATCACTATGAAGTTCAATTGGGTTTTCAACTGGTTCGATTGCTTGTGTTTCGAGACTTAATGCCTTACCATCCCAATTAAACCTTTCATTATAGTTCCAAGCCATATTAAATAGAGGCATAGAATTGCGTGTTCCGGTAATTCCGTCAATGCCTAAACTTGTTGGGGCATTATCTGTAAATGCATTTTGAGGAGAATGACAAGATGCACAAGATTTTGTTCCATTGGCTGATAAAATATTGTCAAAAAATAATCTTTTACCCAAGGCAATTCCCTCTTTGGTCTGAGGGTTATCAGATGGGATTATTGGATCAATAATATTATCTGAAAATATTTCAGGAATTTCTAATGGTTGTAATTTTGGTATATGAGTCCTATCATCACTCGAACAATTATAATTTAGAATTAATAGCCCGAAAAAGAAAATAATATGTCGCGTTCCTTTATTAGTTAACATTACCTAAACTAAATACATTTTGACCATTTTGATACATAAGAATCTGTGCGGAAGTGTTCGGCATAAGCATTTGATTCAATTCGTTTAAATCCCAAAGATTAGGAGTTTTAAACCATTCTGCAATATTCATTTCAACCTCAACCTCAACATTGTCGTTAATAGCAATATTCCCTAAATCAACACTAAAGAATGTGTCTTGAGGAAACGTTGCATTTGGACCTAGATTCTCCACTGCTCTTATAGCATGGTAGTTGTATCCTTGTTCTTCCATACTGGAGTTTATAAACTTTCCATCTAATTGCATGTAGTGGTAACCTCCACCTAAATTATCAGGAACATTGAAAGATTCAGAATTTAGGTCAATCAAATTCTCAGAATTATCCTCATTATCCAATCCAAAAGTAAATGACACATTATATGTGCCAGTTGGAACGGGCTCTTGAGGAGTAAAACTCATATCATTATTTGTAACATCAATTAGATTGTAAATGTCTAATTCAATAGTTCTTTCTTCATTTGAAAAAATAATATCTGACACAACATACCTTAATCTTTCGATACTTAATAAATCACCATTTTCATTAATATATTGAATTGCATTAAAATTAATGCTGGTAATTAGGGTACCATCCCAATTATGGGTAAACTCAAAAGTAGTAAAGACTTGAGGTTCCTGGTTATCATCATTGTCCTCTCCACAGGAATACAATACCAATACTATAAGACCAAGTAAAGCCAATATTTTTTTCATTAATCCTCTATTTTTATTAAAAGCAAATCAGAAAATCCTTTATTAATAATTATGTCTCCATCAATGCTAGAGGTGTCACCAACTGCGATTATTGAACCGTCATTTAATTCTGCAATATCATATGCAAAATCAATATTTGAACCGCCAATGGTCGTTTCCCAGAGAACTTCGCCGTTTGCATTAATTTTTAAAACCCAAGCATCATTTTGACCTTTATTGTTGTTAACATCAAAATCATTACTACGAGAACTTCCAGACAGAATAAAATTACCATCTTGAGAAGATTTAATTGATCTGGCGACATCAAAATTTGAACCTCCAATAGACTTTTCCCATATCAGTTCGCCTTGAGGAGTAATCTTTACCAACCATAAATCTGCGCCACCTTTATTGTTTGAAACGTCAACATCATCACTTCTGATATCACCAGTAATTAAAAAATTGCCATCTCCTGAAGCAATGATTGATCTACCTTCATCTATTTGTGTTCCACCTAGGGATTTTTCATTAAGAAGCGCACCTTCAGGTGATATATCTAATATCCAAAAATCGTAAGTGCCTTTATTATTTGAAATATCGGTATCACTACTATCGGAACTTCCAACAACCAAAAAGCCATTATTATCTTTTTGTACAATTCCGAAAGGTGTATCGGTAAAATTTCCACCATAGAAATTGCTCCATTCAAGTTCTCCTAATTGATTAACCTTAATCAACCAATAATCTCCGCCTGCATGTCTATTATCGTTGCGGTTGGTTACACCTTGGCCTCCAGATGCAGAGATATCTATAATACCAGAGAGTAAAAATCCTAGATCACTTGTTTCAATTAAAGAAATGCCGGAATCTGAACCTTCAAAGCCAAATGAATTTTGCCAAATTAGGTTGCCAGAAGCATCTAAACGGAGTAACCAGAAATCTTGAAGTCCTTCATTATTAGTAACGTCACCATCTTCACTAAAACTGAATCCCAAAATCGCATACCCACCATCTTGGGTTTGAACAATACTATTGCCTCTATCGTCACCAGAACCGCCATAAGTTTTTTGCCATTCAACAGTGTTTTGCGAGCTATATTTAATTACCCAGAAATCAAAACTTGTATCTTGTTTATCAGTTAAATCACCATCATTACTTTGCGTGTATCCCAAGATGATATACCCTCCATCAACTGTAGCTGTTACTGACTGAGCACTATCGTTATTAGAGCCGCCTAAAGTTTCAACCACAACTTCAAAATTATTCGGAAATGAAGATGGATCGTCGTCAGAACAATTAAAGAGAAGGCAAAAACCAAGCAAGTATTTTAGCTTACCTAATTTCATAATATTAATCTGGTTTTACCACAAATAGTCCACCTTCAATATCACTTATTATGATATTGCCACTTTCAAAGTATGGATAGATATTCCATGCGCCATTAAAAGCTGTATTATCATTAGGGATGAAGGTGTCAAAAAAAGCAGATTCTGTCATTACACCTGATGCAATATTAGAAATATCAACTATTCTTAAGCCAGCCGAGTAATTTGCAATGTAGAAATTGTCACCTACCACATAACCATTGTGGTCAATTGCTCCTGTTGGACCATAATAGTCCATTTGAAATGTAGGATTGTCTAAATCAGTAAAATCAAAAACTACTGTTCTGGTATTTAAACCAAAATTAATTTCGTCCACTTCGTCACCCAACAAGAAGTAAGTCATATCATCAGTAAACCAACCTTGATGCGTATAACCAATGTTACTATAATTCATTGTTGAAATTTGGGTAGGTGCATTCTTATCAGTTACATCTACTAGAACTACTTCATTAACGTTACTGCCAATTAATATTTCTCTTCCAGTATAGTCGGTATCTGGCCCATTGTATGTTACTACTTGGGCATCATGAGAATAAGCATCATCTGCATAACCACCGGCTGAAAGAGGATTTAATGGGTTTTGAATGTTTACAAAATGTGGACCTCCAGAAAATGTCTCAGTACCTACAGCATATGCAAAGCCACTTTCTTCATTAATTACAATATTATGGGCTTTACCAAAGCCGTTATATATAACATCTGGAGAAAAGATTTGAGGTGGGTTAGCAACATTTCGCAGTCTCGTTAGGTCAAATACTTGCATGCCATGTTGCCTGTCTGCTAAAGGAACACTAGAAGTAAAATCAGCTACAATGAATGCATAATTATTATAAACTTTTATATCGCGCCAAATACTGTTCACGGTTTCTGTAGGAATTCTGCCTAAATATATAGGTTGTGTCGGGTCTGAAATATCTACAAAGGCAGCACTTGTAGTTGTCCCAACTAAAGCATATTCCTTTCCAGTCTCAGGGTCTGTCCAACCCCAAGAATCATTTCCTTCTGCACCATCGCCACCGAGTTCTTCAACAGGAATTAGACTCATTAAATCAACCCCATTACATGGATGCCCATTTGCAAAACCATTTTCACAAGGAAATTGAGGAGTAAAATTTATCGGATTATCAGAAGTTGTGTCATCATCTGAACAACTAAATAAATTAAATGTTAAGGTTAAAACAACTAGCATGCTAGTCGTGATTTTTATGGAGCGTTTCATAATCTTTTTTTAGCAATTTACAGTAAATTTTACATTTGTTAGAAAGAACATCTTAATTATTGACATAAATACCTAACGTATTTAAAAAACATAATATTTTTGCAATATGTTAGAAGATAAGAATCCACATCGTACGCAATTAAGTGAATTAGGAGAATTTAAATTAATTGAACACCTTACTCAAAACTTTAGTATAACTCAAAAATCTACAATAAAAGGAATTGGTGATGATGCTGCTGTTTTAAGTTTTAAGAATAAACAGATTGTTGTTACAACTGATTTGTTGGTTGAGGGTGTTCATTTTGATTTGAGCTATGTGCCATTGAAGCATCTAGGGTATAAGGCAGTGATTGTAAATCTTTCGGATGTTTATGCAATGAATGCAATTGCCAAACAAATTACAGTATCTATTGCCGTTTCCAACAGATTCCCTGTTGAAGCTTTAGAAGAGTTGTATGCTGGGATTGAAACTGCAGCAAAAATCTATAACATTGATGTAGTTGGTGGAGATACAACCTCATCAACATCTGGATTAATTATTTCCGTGACTGCAATAGGAGAAGTAGAAGAAGGCAATGAAGTATTGAGGTCTGGTGCTAAACCAAATGACCTTTTGGTAGTAACTGGAGATGTTGGAGGTGCCTATATGGGACTTCAGGTATTGGAACGTGAGAAGGAGGTTTTTAAGGTTAATCCAAATAATCAACCAGACTTATCTATGTATGCTTATATTGTTGAGCGCCAATTAAAACCAGAAGCAAGAAAAGACATCGTAGAATTATTAGAAAAGCTTGAGGTAAAACCCACCAGTATGATTGATATAAGTGATGGTCTTTCATCTGAAATAATTCACCTGTGTAAGCAAAGTAATGTTGGTGTTGCTCTATATGAAAATAAGATTCCTTTAGACCCGCAGGTTATTTCAACTTGTGAGGAGTTTGATATTGATAGTACTACTATTGCTTTAAATGGAGGAGAGGATTATGAATTGCTTATGACAATTTCTCAAGAAGACCATCCCAAAATAAAAGGAAATCCAAATTTAACAGTGATTGGATATATAACAGATGAAAATAATGGAATGTATTTAGTTACAAGAGCTGAACAAAAAATTCCAATTATTGCAAAAGGATGGAATGCTCTTACGAGCTAATCATAAATATTTTTTGATTTCGTTCTAATCGTTTGTTATGTATACGGTTTAAAACAGAATTTATTTCTTTGAACTTTGGAGTTAATGGGATAAACTTTCCGTTGCCATCAATTGTCATTTCAGATTTGCAGTGTTTGCACTTGTATTCTTTAACGTGGTAAGTCACGTTTTTTGACACTACGTAGTTGTGGCCAAATAATGAGCAGTAAACGTTTTTCATTTAACTAGTAGTCTTTTTCTTTATGTAAATTAAGGATAAATAGGGCGTTCTAATATATGAAAACTAGTTATTCACAGGTTATTAACAATTAATAAATCGATGAACTGAATGTTTTTTGCTTTAAACGTATTAATCTGCTTGTATAGATACGTTCTAATGCGGAATTTATGTCTTGATATTTTGGGGTAAGCTCAATTAATTTACCGTTACTATTGGTTGTCAATTGTTTTTTACAACATTTACATGTATACTCTTTCACGTGGTTTGTGACCTTTTTAGATAGTTGGTAATTATGACCAAAAAAATCACAATAAAGTTTGGTAGGCGTCATGGTAGATTTGTGTTATATCTCATTATTTGTTTTGGGACACTAAACTTAGATAAAAAAACAACATAAAAACGCTAAAATGTGTTATTTTTCGATAAAATGTTTTAAAAAGTAAGATAAATCAGATTTATTTTCAATATGGCTCATATGCCCTTCAGATAATTCAACCAATTTAATAGGTGTGTTTTTGATTAATTTAGCTAAAGCCTTAGGATTAACAAGATTGTCTTTTTTACCAATTAGTATTACCTTTTTACCCTGTATGTTTTTAAAAACATTTAATCTGCGATTGCGCTGAGCCATACCTCGTTGAGCAGCAATATATCCTTGAACAGGAGTTTTTAGAGCTACTTTAAGAGCATCATTATATTTAGACTTGAATCTCTCTTTGCTCTCAGGTGCAAAAAGATTTGCGAATGAAGTTCTTACTAATTGTTTATAATTTTTACATACCATTTCTACTGCTCGAAGTCTCAGTTTTATTCTCTCTTCAGAATCATCTTCAAAGGTGGAATTCATCAAACATAAATCTGAAACAAGATTGGGATAAAGATCTGACAATGCAAGTGCCACATAGCCACCCATGGAGTGACCAATAACTTTTACACTTTTAACTTTTACATGTTTTAAAACAGTAAAAACGCATCCGGCCATATCTTCCATAGTGTGTATGTAACCTATTGAGTCTGTTTTTCCATGACCCAATAAATCAATAGAAATTACTTTATTCTTTGAAGAAAAGAGAGGTATCAATTCCTCCCACATTTCTTTACTTTCAAGAAAACCATGCAGTAGTAATAAAGGTTTACCTTCCCCTGTAACCTTAAAATGTATATCAATGTTTTTATAATGTAAAATCACTAAGGCAAATATAGATTTTGCTATCCATTTTATATAATACCAATCCTATACAATTTTGTTATATTTGAGAGATTTCAAACCAAATCAATCTTCAATGAAATTTTTAAAACTATCATTACTGCTGTTGGTTATCCCTATTAGCTTTTTTTTAAATGCTCAGCTACAAGAAGCGGAACTAGATCAATTAATTAATGAATCACTTAAAACTTTTGAAGTTCCTGGGATTTCAGTTGGGATATTAAAAGAGGGTGAAGTTGTCTATGCAAGTGGTCACGGTGTCAGATCTTTGACTAAGAATGGAAATATGAATGATAATACTTTAGTAGGTGTTGCTTCAAACAGTAAAGGTTTCACTTGTTTTGCGTTGGCCATGATGATTGATGAGGGAAAATTGAATTGGGAAGATCCTGTTAGAAAACATATTCCAGAATTTCAGTTACACGATTCATGGGTGACTGAAAATTTAACTGTTAGAGATTTGGTAACGCATAGAAGTGGTATGGGACTAGGAGCAGGAGATTTAATGTTTTTCCCAGAAGGGAATGATTTCACGGTTGATGATATTATAAACAACGTAAAATTTTTAGAACCAGAAAGTTCCTTTAGAAGTAAGTTTGCTTATAACAACAACATGTTTATAATAGCAGGAGAAGTATTAAAACGTGTCAGTGGCCTCACCTGGGAAGAATTTATTGAACAAAAAATCATGAAACCTGTTGGTATGACCAATAGTAAAGCCTCTTATAATCGAGTTTCGGATAGATCTAATATTATTGATGCACATACTAGAGCTGATGGCAAAGTAATTCAGATTCCCCATGATTGGAGTGAAACCGCAAATGCTGCAGGTGGTATTGTTAGTAATGTAAATGATATGCTTACTTGGGCAAATTTTTTAATGAATGATGCTGTAACAGAAGAAGGTGAGCACTTGTTAAGCAAAGAACAGTTTCATGAATTGTGGCAATTACAAACGCCACTCAAAGTAAGACCAGGAGATTGGTATAATTCTAATTTTAGAGGCTATGGATTGGGTTGGTTTGTTACAGATGTGAAAGGTGGTTTTAAACAAGTCTATCACACTGGTGGTCTAATAGGTACGGTAACACAGTTTACGATGATACCAGACTTAGAATTGGCAATTGTTGTCCTTACAAACCAAATGAATGGATCAGCTTTCAATGCTATTACTAATACAATTAAAGATTCTTATTTAGGATATGAAGATAGAAACTGGTTAAAGATTTATAGAGAGAGAAATTCAAAATATTTAAAATACAATGATAGTATCAAAGCTGAGGTGTATTTAAAAGTTGATAAAATTAAAGCGAGTCCTATTCTTCCAAAACCAGATCAAATAGTTGGGACTTATACAGATGATTGGTTTGGTAATATTGTAGTTAGTCATGACGGACAAGGTTATGAGATAAAATGTATACGATCACCAAGATTGTTCGGTGAATTATTACCATATAATGCAACCACCTTTGTTGCAAAATGGAAAGATAGAAGTTATGATGCAGATGTTTTTGTTCAGTTCACTTTTAACGAAAATGGAAAGGCAGTTACGGCATCTATGAAATACATTGCACCAATAACTGATTTTAGTTTCGATTTTCATGATTTAGAACTCGTAAAAACAGATTAATGAATAATACAAAACGAATTTTTCTTTTCGGTTTTGTGCTATTCGCAGGTTTTTTTGGAGCTGGCAATTTAATTCTTCCACCACTTTTAGGATATAATTCTGGTCCAGATTGGTGGTTAGTTGCTTTTGGGTTCATTATTACAACTACAGTAATTCCATTTTTGTCTTTGTTCGCACATGCAAAACTTCAAGGAACAATGCTTGCATTTGGCAATAAGGTATCACCACTTTTTAGTTTGATTTATTGCATTGTCATGTATCTTATTATTGTTGCATTACCCTCACCAAGAACAGCTGCCGTAACCCACGAAATGGTCATTGAACCAATTTTGGGCACACCTGCAATTTGGACGAGCCTGATTTATTTCTCCTTAGTTTTTCTTTTTGTAATTAACCGTTCTAAGGCATTGAATATTTTGGGTAAGTACTTGACTCCAATAATTGTAATAATGGTTTTATTAATCATTATTTTAGGTTTAGTTTCAACTAGTTCAGATATGAATCCTCCAATATTTGAAACACCATTTGTAGATGGTTTGTTGGAGGGCTACCAAACTTATGATGCACTTGCAGGTATGGTTATGGGCGGAGTAATTATTATTTCACTGAATAAAAACAATTCATTTTCATATTCTGAAAAGAAGAAAATCATTGCCAAATCAGGATTTGTGGCAATGTTAGGTTTATTCATTATTTATGCTGGTCTTATCTCAATTGGCGCAATTTATAATGGCGAGTTTCCTACTCATGTCAGTAGAACGGATTTATTGTTTGGACTTGCGGTGAAGACTTTAGGCAACATTGGTGCAACATTTGTAAGTGTTTTGGTGGGACTTGCCTGTTTTACAACGGCTGTTGCTATCACTGTATCTATTGCTGATTTTTTTGAGGAATTGTTTAATAACAATCGCAAAGTATATGTAATTACAACTATTATATGTTGTGTTACTGGAATAATTGTTGGCAGCTATGAAGTTAGATTTATCATTGATATTGCTTTGCCAGCATTAATGTTTATTTATCCTATTTCAATTGTACTTATACTACTCAATATTTTACCAGATGGATATGCAGGCACTACCATATTTAGAATCGTAGTTAGTGTGACTTTTATTTTTAGTATTCCAGATTTCCTGAAGTATTTCCTGCCTGAGAATTCGCTTAGACCAATCACAGAACTATTACCCTTAGCAGACCAAAGTCTTGGTTGGATATTGCCAGCAATTATTGCATTTATAATTGGAAATGTATTAGTTAATCTTAAAAAGAATTCAAACTCTTAATAGCAGAAAATGCTTTATCTACCAAATGATTTTCTACCAAGACGGTAAATTCGTTTGTCGTAGAAATTACTTCATATAGTGAAATATTTTCCCATGCGAATCGCTTAAAAATCTGATAATATAAACCTGAAATTTTTGAATTATTTTCGGGTAACCTGATGCTTATTGCAGAAAGATTGTTTTGAGATCCTATCATATTTTCTTGTTTAAAACTGTCAAGTACTATTTGTTTTTCCGATTCTGAAACCACAATATTGCTCTCATATATTCCTCTAGAAAAACCATAGAAAGCTTTTGGATTTAGGTTTTCCAATACCTTAGCATGGCTTTCTATTAAAGTAGCAGAATTTTGAAAAGTAAAATCCAATAAATTAGAACGAACAGTAATATCTCCAAGTTCCTTTAAAACCAATTTAAGTTGTTGCGATTGCCTCAAATGTCTGGGTGGATTATAGCGTCTTAATGCCATCATAATAGCACCTGTCTTTACAGGTTTCCTTAGCATTTTGCTTATTGGTTCTTGTAATTCCTCTGACAATGCTGAGAAATTAATGATCTCTCTAAATAGAGCTTCTTCTAAAAATGGTTGCGTGATTAAAATTTCCTCTACGCAAGACGCTATTGTTTTCATTTTGTTATTTAATTAACAATTTGTGTAAAAGTAAACTATTTCTTTTATTTTTTTAGTTCTCTTTCAAGCGCATTATACTTTTGCTTTATAAAAGTAGAATTATGTTGGTTTATAAGTTTGGCGGTACTTCAGTAGGATCTGTTATTAACATGAATCATGTTAAGGAAATTATAGATTCAGAACAGACTAAAATAGTGGTTCTTTCGGCGATGTCTGGGACCACAAATGCACTGGTCGAAATTTCGATGCTTTTTAAAAATGAGCAATGCTCAAGAGCTAAAGAAAAGATTGATGTATTACATGAAAAGTATAATGAAACGGTATATGATTTATTAAGTAATGTCGAATTACGAAATGAAGTTACAACATATGTTAATCATATTTTCAAAGGTTTGAAAGATGCTGTAGATCAAGACTATAGTTTGCCACTTCATAATATGATACTTGCTAATGGCGAATTGCTTTCAACATATATGTTCACTCGGTTTTTAAGGCAGGAAGGGAAAAATGCTCAATTATTACCAGCATTAGATTTTATGAGAATTGATAGAAATAATGAACCAGACCTATTTTATATAAAACAAAATCTAAATCGCTTGATAGAATCTTCAGATAAAGCTGATGTATATGTTACACAAGGGTTTATCTGCTTAGATGCTGATGGAGCAATTACCAATTTACAACGTGGAGGCAGTGATTATACCGCAACAATTATAGGAGCAGCAATTGAAGCTAATGAAGTTCAAATCTGGACTGATATTGATGGATTTCATAACAATGATCCTAGATATGTTAATGAAACTTCTGCTATATCAAAACTATCCTATGATGAAGCTGCAGAATTAGCCTATTTTGGAGCAAAAATTTTACATCCTCTTACTGTCTTACCGGTAAGAAATCTTGATATTCCATTACGATTAAAAAACACAATGGCACCAGACGCTCATGGTACTTTAATAACTAATAAAATCCATGGTGAAGGGATAAAAGCAATGGCTGCCAAGGATAATATTACAGCGATAAAGATAAAGTCGGTAAGGATGCTATTGGCTCATGGTTTTTTAAAGAAGGTTTTTGAGGTATTTGAGAAGTATGAGACGCCAATTGATATGGTAACAACTTCAGAAATAGCGATATCACTAACTATTGATGACATTACATATTTAGGGCAAATAGTTGAAGAACTTCAAAAATTTGCAACTGTTGAGGTTGATGATTATATGAGTATTGTTTGCCTAGTGGGAAATCAGATAATTTATCATCCTGATACTCCAGAATTGTTTCAGGTTCTTCAGGATGTTAATGTTAGAATGATTGCATATGGGGGCAGTAATAATAATATTTCTTTACTAGTAAATACGAGTGATAAATTAGAAACATTACAAAAGTTACAACGTTATATTTTTGAAAACACAACAGCGGTAGTATAAGACCTTTAAAATGATATGGATTTATATTGTAACAGTCTCTAATGTGTCATCTACAGTTTTTATCTCTACCGTATTAAGAACTTCTAGAATATACTTTGATAGTCGATTAATCACGGGAACACTCACGGAATTTCCTGCTTGTTTGTAGAGGTGAGAAATCGCGATATTTGGTAGTTTATAATTGTCATCAAACCCTTGAAATCTAAAACACTCTCGTGGTGTTAGCTTTCTAAATCCATAAGGTGTTTTTATCAAAGGAACGTTATGACCACCAGTACCCATATTGGCTGTGAGTGTTGGGCAAACATTAGACTTGTTTTCGCGCACATACTGTCTTCTAAATTGATAAACTGTATCATCTCGTTTCATGGTTTCTTTAAGCATTTGGTACATATACTTATCTTCACCATAGTAGTATCTGTCATCTACTTTTTCATTGGTAATGACATCTTGGATGGTTTGAGTAAGCTCTTCTTTTTCTGGGAAGTTAAATTCAAAATTTTCAAAAAATGAAGCATCCATGTTCTTGTCAAATGCTATGATGAATATACGCTCTCTATTATGCGGTACATTACCATAATCTTTAGTATTTAAAACTTTTGCATCAAACGTGTAATCGCGTTTTTCAATAAGTTCCTTTATAATTTTAAAAGTTCTTCCCTTATCGTGGCCAACAAGATTCTTCACGTTTTCTAGAAACAACACTTTTGGTCGCATCTCGTCTACAAAATCTAAGATTTTAAAAAAATGATTACCACGTTTATCATCAAAGCCCTGTCTGTAACCAGCAACGGAAAATGGTTGACAAGGAAAACCTGCTGTTAAAACATCAATCTCGTCTAAAGCAGAAATATCTATTTCCATTACATCACCTTCAATTAGTTGATGCTTAAAATTATTGTGATACGTTTTGCAGGCATTTTTGTCAAATTCATTGGCCCAAGAGAGTTTGAATCCGTTGTTTTTAAATCCCATGCAGATACCTCCAACACCAGCATATAAACTCCCTACAGTATAAGACATGCTCATTAGTTAAATAATTTCCTCAATAGGTTTTAGATCACTGAACCCAATAAAGTTTTTTAGGTTAACAGAATTTACAGTTTCATTACTAGAATCTACCAAATTGTTTAAAATCATTTCTTTATCACCATAGCCGCAAATGCTAAAAGTAGATTTGTCTTTTTGAATCACAAAGACTATTGGGTTTAGTATAGTTTTAAACTCTAGAACCGGTAGTGAGCCAAAATCGAAGACTTTAATGTCGTAAACACCATCTTTGCCAAGAAGTTGTGGCTTAAAATCTTTTATGTTAAGCTCATCAATTGTCGTGATCGCCAGGTTTAAATGCTTTTGGCACGATACTAAACCTCCGTAATTTTTTAATGTTTTATCAAGAAATGTTTGTCCTTCGTAACGGTCTCTAAGTTGATTTAGGTTTTTTAATCCTAAGGAATTCAAAACAGAATCTCTTACAGCGAACTCTTCTTTCATCGACAATCTGATTTGTGGGTATTGCCTAAGATATTCACCTGTATGTTTTAAAAACTCTGTAATCAAACTATTTTTTTTAGATCGAACGCTAAGATAATGAAGTTATCCTTACTAACTGTTCATTAAATCTTCAATCTCATCTGCTTCAATTGGGATATTGCGCATTAAATTAAAAGGTTCGCCCGAATCTTGAATCACAACATCATCCTCTAGCCTTATACCAAAACCTTCATCTGGTATATATATTCCAGGTTCAACGGTAAATACCATATTTGCTTTCATTGGTTCATGTAATAACCCATAGTCATGTGTGTCTAAACCAATATGATGAGACGTTCCGTGCATAAAATACTTTTTATAGGCAGGCCAATCAGGATTTTCATTTTGCACATCTGCCTTATCAATTAAGCCCAAATCCAAAAGTTCAGAAGTCATAAGTTTCCCAACTTCAACATGGTATTTTTCCCATAAGGTTCCTGGGACCAACATTTTTGTGGCATTGTCTTTAACTCTATTGACTGCATTATACACGGCTCTTTGTCTATCAGTGAATTTACCTGATACAGGGATTGTCCTTGTCATATCACTAGAATAATTGGCATATTCTGCTCCAACGTCCATAAGAATTAAATCGCCTGCTTTACACTGTTTATTGTTTTCTATATAATGCAAAACGTTAGCATTGTTCCCAGATGCAATAATTGGTGTATAAGCAAATCCTTTAGAACGATTATTCAAAAATTCATGCATATACTCAGCCTCAATATTATACTCCCAAACACCAGGTTTTACAAAATTTAAAATTCGTTTAAAACCTTTTTCGGTAATATCACAGGCTTTTTGCATTAAGTCTAGTTCAATTTGATCTTTTACCGAGCGTAAGCGCTGTAAAATAGGATTGCTTTTTGCTACTGAATGTGCAGGATATTTCTCTTTTAACCAATTTGTAAAGCGGTCCTCACGGGTTTCGGTTTCAACATTGGCTCTATAATGTTCATTGGTATTAATGTATACTGTATCACATTGCGTCATTAATTCAAACATTATTTTTTCCATGTCCTGTAGCCAGTACACCGTTTTTACACCAGAAGTTTCAAAGGCTTTTTCTTTAGTCAACTTTTCTCCTTCCCAAACTGCAATATGATCACTGGTTTCTTTTAAGAATAAAATTTCTCGATGCTTTTCTTTAGGACAGTCAGGGAATAAAACCAAAATACTTTCCTCTTGGTCAACACCACTTAAATAGAAGATATCTCTATGTTGGGCAAAGGGTAAGGTACTGTCAGCACTTATTGGATAAATATCATTAGAATTGAACACTGCTAAACTACTTGGCTTCATTTGTGACATGAAGTTTTTGCGGTTTTTTATAAAGAGTTTAGAGTCTATTGAATCGTATTTCATTTTCAAAAAATTTAGAACTTTAAAGGTACAAGAATCTGTTAAACTTTGTTAGCAAATTTTGTTCAGGATATTAGATTAGTTAATTTTCATCCTGTAAAAACCAACCATCATGTCTTATTCAAAATTTCTTTCATTAGCCTTTATATTTTGGACACTTTTTTTAAAAGCACAACAGCCTGCAACTTCTGCAGAAACTGTAAAAAAAGCTTTAGAGCAAAAAAGAACTATGGTAGAGGCATCATTGGTTAAAAATGTACCTTTTAAGAATATTGGCCCAACCATTATGAGTGGCCGTGTCGTAGATTTGGATGTGAACCCAGCCATGCCATCAGAATTTTATGTTGGTTACGCTTCTGGTGGTGTTTGGCATACTACAAATAATGGAACAACATTTACACCAATCTTAGATAGTTCTGACACTCAAAATGTAGGTGATATAGCAGTGCACTGGCCGTCAAGAACCATATATGTTGGGACAGGTGAAAATAATGCGTCGAGATCTTCTTATGCTGGGATAGGACTTTTAAAATCAACTAATAATGGTGAATCATGGGAAAATGTAGGTTTAATGGATGCGCACCATTTTGCACCAATTCTTATTCATCCAGACGATCCAAATATTGTTACTGTAGGAGTAACAGGCCACTTATATTCTCCTAATAAACAAAGAGGAGTTTATAAAACTATAGATGGTGGGAAAACATGGGAACAAACATTATTTGTGGATGAAATGAGTGGAATCATTGATTTACAACATAGCCCAAACAACTACAATGTTATGTTTGCTACCTCTTGGACAAAAGATAGGAAAGCCTGGAACTTTAAAGGAAATGGTCCAAATTCGGGTATTTATAAAAGTACAGATGCTGGAGCAACTTGGACTAAAGTATCAACTGATAATAGTGGTTTCCCAACAGGTGAAGGTGTTGGTAGAATAGGTGTTGCTGTCTTTAGTGATGATATTATTTACGCTGTACATGATAGTCAATTTAGAAGGCCGGACGAAAAGAAGAAATCTGATAAGCGTGGTTTAACCAAAGAAGATTTTAAAACCATGTCAAATGAAGACTTTTTATTCTTAGATGATAAAACTCTTAACACTTTTCTTAAAACAAATGGTTTTCAAGAAAAGTATAGAGCTGAAAATGTAAAACAGATGGTACGCTCAGGTAATGTAAAACCTATAGATCTAGCCAAGTATCTTGAAGATGCAAATTCAATGTTATTTGACACACCTGTTATAGGAGCAGAGGTTTATAAAAGCACAGATGGAGGTAAAACATGGAAGAAAACTCATGAGGATTATTTAGATGGTATTTACTTTAGTTACGGTTATTATTTTGGTCATATACATGTTTCACCAACAAATGAGAACGATATTTACATTTACGGTGTTCCAATTGTAAAATCAAAAGATGGCGGAAAATCTTGGTCTTCTATTAGTGCAGAAAATGTTCATGCAGACCACCATGCATTATGGATAAATCCTAAAAATCCAAATCACTTAATAGATGGAAATGATGGAGGTGTTAATATTACATATGACGATGGTGAAAATTGGATAAAAAACAACTCACCATCAGTTGGACAGTTTTATGCCATCAATATTGATAATGAAAAACCATATAATGTCTATGGTGGCTTGCAAGATAATGGGGTTTGGAAGGGTGCTAATAATGCCCGTGAAGATAAAGGCTGGCATCAGCGTGGTCAGTATCCATGGGAATCTATTATGGGAGGTGATGGCATGCAAGTACAAATTGACAATAGAAATTCAAATATTGTATATACAGGTTATCAGTTTGGAAATTATTTCAGACTCAATTTAGAGACAGGTGATAGAGCTTATATACAACCTAAGCATACTTTGGGAGAAAACCCATACCGATTTAATTGGCAAACGCCAATTTTGCTTTCGCCGCACAATCAAGATATTTTGTATTTGGGAGGCAATAAATTAATGCGTTCTATGAATCAAGGTAACGATTGGGAGGCTATAAGCGTTGATTTAACAAACGGAGGCAAAAAAGGAAATGTTGCCTATGGTACTATAACTTCTATTAGTGAGAGTCCATATCAATTTGGACTGATTTATACAGGATCAGATGATGGTCTAGTGCAAGTAACTAAGAATTCAGGTGCTAGCTGGACAAACATTTCGAGTTCATTTCCAAAGGATCTTTGGGTAAGTAGAGTTGTTGCCTCTCAACATAAGAAAGAACGTGTTTATGTAACATTAAATGGTTACCGTTGGGATGATTTTAAGGTATATATTTATATGAGTGATGATTATGGTCAGAACTGGAAGGATATTAGCAATAATATTCCTGCTTCACCGGTAAACGTGATAAAGGAAGATCCTGAAAACGAAAAATTACTTTATGTTGGAACTGATAATGGAGCATTCGTATCTTTTGATATGGGGGATTCTTGGGAAATATTTTCTCACGGATTACCTAATGTAGCTTTTCATGACATTGTAATTCAACCTGAAGCCAAAGATTTATTATTGGGTACGCATGGTCGTGGTATTTATAAGGCAAATATTTCACCTCTCCAAAAACTAAATGGAACATTAAAGTCCAATTCTTTAACAATTTTCGATTTAAGCCCTGTACGTAAATCTAATCGTTGGGGAAGCTCTTGGAGTAAGTGGTTAGACGCTTTTGAGCCTGAAAAGGCCATTCAGTTTTATAGTAATACTTCTGGCATTAAGACCCTTAAGGTATTATCTGAGAAAGGTGCTGAATTAAATAGTTTGTTAATCAAATCAGATAAAGGCTTCAACTACGTTCATTATAATTTAGACATTACTGAAAAAGGCAGGAAAGCTTTAATGAAAGAAAATACCAGTATAGATATCAATAAAGCCAGCAACGGAAAATACTACTTACCAAAAGGGAAGTATAAAGTTCAAATAGGTAGCACTATATCTAAATTGGAGATTAGGTAATATATCTAAATTTAGACGAATTTCATCAATTTTATTAAACTCAAAATCAACATATTATTTAACTATAATAGACCACTTTAGTTTAGCTAATATTTTTATTATAATAGATTCGTTAATCTTTGTTTTGATTTTTAGATTATAATCATTCTAAATAAATAATTATGACAAACCTCAGTTGCTAATACGTGCATTCTACTGTATTTTTGTGCAACTAACAAAAAGATTAGATCTACAATGAGCGAAATTCTAAATTCGTCGATTGGAAGAAAGTTTGCCATGGCACTTTCGGCACTCTTCCTCATGATTTTTCTAGTAATGCATGTTTCCATCAACTTCACTTCGGTTTTTAGCGAAGAGCTGTTTAATGAAATGTCGCATTTTATGGGAACAAATCCTTTAGTTCAAGGACTAATGCAACCCATATTAATAATTGGAGTGATTTTTCACTTTGTTATGGGTTTTATACTAGAAGCAAAAAATAAGTCATCCCGAAGTATAAAATATGCCAGTAATTCGGCATCAGACAATTCTACTTGGGTATCTAGAAACATGTTACTAACTGGAGTAGTAGTCCTTGCCTTTTTAGGGTTACACATGTATGATTTTTGGGTACATGAAATGACGGTCAAGTATGTTGAAGGCAACATGAGTGGGTTAATTGACCCAAACAACGCTGAGTCAGGTTTCAGATATTATGAAGAGTTAAGAGAAAAATTTGTAAGCCCAGTGAGAGTTGGTATTTACGTTGTAGCATTTGTGTTATTAGCATTGCACCTATTGCACGGATTTAACTCAGCTTTTCAATCAATTGGAGCCAATAACAAGTATGTTAAGAGTTTAAATGGTTTTAGTAAGGTTTATTCTATTGGTATTCCTGCTTTATTTATTTTCATCGCAGTTTACCATCACTTTACACACTAAAAAAAATCACTATGTCAAAATTAGATTCTAAAATTCCAGAAGGTCCATTATCGGACAAGTGGACAAATCATAAAAATGATATCAATTTAGTTAATCCTGCAAACAAGCGTTTAATAGATGTGATAATTGTAGGGACGGGATTAGCTGGTGGTTCGGCAGCTGCAACTCTTGCAGAATTAGGTTATAACGTTAAGGCATTTTGTTTTCAAGATTCGCCAAGACGTGCACACTCAATTGCGGCACAAGGTGGTATTAATGCTGCAAAAAATTACCAAGGAGATGGTGATTCTACATACAGATTATTTTACGACACTGTAAAAGGTGGAGATTATAGATCTCGTGAAGCTAATGTTTATAGATTGGCTGAGGTATCTACTAATATCATTGATCAGTGTGTTGCTCAAGGTGTGCCATTTGCAAGAGAGTATGGTGGATTACTAGATAATCGCTCTTTTGGCGGTGTATTGGTATCGCGTACGTTTTATGCAAAAGGGCAAACGGGGCAGCAATTGCTTTTAGGAGCTTATGCTGCAATGAACCGTCAAATAGGTCGTGGTAAAATAAAGATGTATACGCGACACGAAATGCTGGACGTTGTGATTGTAGATGGTAAAGCAAGAGGTATCATTGCACGTAACCTTGTAACAGGTGAAATAGAGAGACATAGCGCACACGCTGTTGTGCTTGGCACTGGTGGTTATGGAAATGCATTCTATCTTTCAACATATGCAATGGGCAGTAATGTTACTGCCGCATGGAAAGCACATAAACGAGGAGCCTTCTTTGCAAACCCTTGTTATACTCAAATTCACCCAACATGTATTCCAGTTTCTGGTGATCATCAATCTAAATTGACTTTAATGTCAGAATCTTTACGTAACGATGGTCGTATCTGGGTACCAAAACATAAAAAAGACGTTGAGGCAATAAGAAATGGTAGTTTAAAACCAACGGATTTAGCTGAAGAAGATAGAGACTACTACTTAGAAAGACGTTATCCTGCATTTGGTAACCTAGTACCTAGGGATGTTGCATCACGTGCAGCAAAAGAGCGATGTGATGCTGGTTATGGAGTTAATCAAACAGGTGAAGCTGTATACTTAGATTTTGCATCTGCAATTGAACGCTACGGGAAAGAGCAAGCATTTGTAAAAGGATTAAATGTTGAGGACAAAACCGTTGTTACAAAACTTGGAAAAGAGGTAGTTGAGAATAAATATGGTAACCTTTTCCAGATGTATGAGAAAATTGTAGATCAAAATCCATATGAAACCCCTATGATGATTTATCCTGCTGTGCATTATACAATGGGTGGATTATGGGTAGATTACAACCTCATGACAAACGTACCTGGTCTTTATGCTATTGGTGAAGCAAATTTCTCAGATCATGGTGCTAATAGACTTGGGGCATCTGCCTTAATGCAAGGTCTAGCAGATGGTTATTTTGTATTACCTTATACAATTGGAGATTACTTAGCTGATGATATTAGAACTGGTCCAATACCTATAGACTCCAAAGAATTTGATGATGCAGAACAAAAGGTTAAAGGTGATATTGATAAAATAATCAATAATCAAGGAACAAAATCAGTAGACCATTTCCATAAGCGTCTTGGTAAAATCATGTGGAATAAATGTGGTATGGCAAGAAATGAAAAAGATTTAAAAGAGGCCATTCAAGAAATAGCAGAACTAAGAGTGGAATTTTACAAAGATGTATTTGTTCCTGGAACAGAGAATGAATACAATGAAGAATTAGCTAAAGCTGGCCGTGTTGCTGACTTCCTTGAATTAGGCGAGTTATTTGCTAAGGATGCCTTAGAACGCGAAGAATCTGCTGGTGGGCACTTTAGAGATGAATTTCAGACAGAAACTGGTGAAGCCATGAGACGAAAAGAATTCCAGTATGTTTCGGCTTGGGAATATAAAGGGCAACCTAGTGAAGCAGTTCACCATAAAGAAATCTTAGAATACGAAAATATAGAAGTGAAAGAGAGAAGTTACAAATAAAGAGCTATGATGAATTTAACATTAAAAATATGGCGTCAAAAAGACGCAAATGATAAAGGAAAAATCGTTGATTATCCAATAAGTAATATTTCTCCTGACATGTCTTTTTTAGAAATGTTAGATGTTTTAAATCAGGAGTTAATTGAAAAGGGAGAACAACCAGTTGCATTTGATCACGATTGTAGAGAAGGAATTTGCGGAACATGTTCCCTTTATATCAATGGAAGAGCTCATGGTCCTGAGACTAAAATTACTGCATGTCAGCTACACATGAGAAGCTTTAAGGATGGCGACACAATTTATATAGAGCCATGGAGGGCAAAAGCCTTTCCTGTTATTAAAGATTTAATTGTTGATCGCACCTCTTTTGATCGTATCCAACAAGCAGGTGGTTTTATATCAGTTAATACTTCGGGTAATACCCAAGATGCCAATGCCATTCCAATTGAGAAGGAGAATGCAGATAAAGCATTTGATGCAGCAACTTGTATTGGTTGTGGTGCCTGTGTTGCAAGCTGTAAAAATTCTTCTGCAATGTTATTTGTATCTGCTAAAGTCTCTCAATTTGCATTATTACCACAAGGACAGGTTGAGGCAACAGATCGTGTTTTGAATATGGTCAAGCAAATGGATGACGAAGGATTTGGAAACTGTACGAATACAGGTGCGTGTGAGGTAGAATGTCCTAAAGGAATATCGTTAGAGAATATTGCTAGGATGAATAGAGAATACCTAGCGGCAAGTTTTAAAGGGTAACAAGTACCTACTGTTGTAGGTGTATTAAACATTTTATCCCAAGGTAATGTCTTATCTTGGGATTTTTATTTTTATCAATTTTCAAATGGAAAATGCATTAGGGTTTTATAAAAATCAAATTAGGAAGTTTAAGACTTTATCAAAACAGTTATTTAAGAAATTAAGTCTTTTCAGTACTTTGAGAGTCGTAACATTCTTATTAACTGTTACAGGTATTTACTTGCTAAAAAACCATTGGCAGTCAGCTCTAGGAATAGGCGTTTTAGGGACAGGTATTTTTTTATTCTTATTATCAAAATATACTGATTTAAAAAATAAAAGAGCACTATATAATCGACTGGTAAAAATTAATGATGATGAATTAAGAATTGCCTCTGGAGATTTTTATCATAGACCAAACGGAATCAAATATCAAAATCCTAAACATTATTTTAGCCTTGATATAGATATGTTTGGGAATGGTTCGTTTTTTCAATACATCAATAGAACTACAATTTCGGAAGCAAAAGATAAACTTGTTCAGAATCTGTTGGCTAATGACATTAATAATATCCAATTACGCCAAGAGGCAATTAAAGAATTGGCTAAACTTTCAGAATGGAGACAACACTACACAGGAATTGCTCAAGGTGTTTTAGTTGAATATTCTGCAGGTGATATTATTAAATGGTTAAAAAATTACAGGCCTTTTTTAAATAGGGTTCATTTTTGGTTACCGATATCATTTAGTGTTCTGTCAGTGCTAGTTTTATGTTTAGTTGTTCTGGAAATAGCACCTATTGAATTTGCAGGTTACGGGTTGCTAATTGGATTGGGAATAACTGGTCGTTACCTAAAGAAAATTAACAATCTAGCTCAAAATACTGAACGAACAAAGAATACCTTTAAACAATATGCACTACTGTTAGATCAAATTGAAAATTTTGATTTTCAATCTGACTTGCTTAAAAAGCAACAAAATAGAATTAAGGTTGATGAACTTAACGCATCTGCAATCTTTACAAAGTTTACCAAATCCTTGGATCTATTAGATAATAGAAATAATTTCATTTCTGCGATTTTTGGTAATGGTTATTTGCTTTGGGATATTAAGCAAAGTTACCATGTAGAGCAATGGATAGCTGAATATTCAAGCAAGGTCGAGGATTGGTTTGATGTTGTTATCTTTTTTGATGCATATAACAGTTTAGGCACATATGCTTTTAATCACCAGGAATTTGTATATCCAACTATAACTAATAATTCAACCACCATTTATTCAAAGTCTTTGGGACATCCTTTAATACACCCTGAGAAAAGGATAGATAGTGATTTAGAACTATTAAAGGAACAGTTCTTTATTGTTACAGGAGCCAATATGGCTGGTAAAAGCACATTTTTGAGAACAGTAGGTCTTCACATTGTAATGGCAAATGTGGGTTTACCTGTATGTGTGGAAAAGTCTAACTATAAACCTATTAAGTTAGTTACGAGTATGCGCACAACCGATTCATTAAAAGATGACAGCTCGTACTTTTTTAGTGAATTAAAACGGTTAAAATTTATCGTAGATACAATTGAGAACGATTCCGATTACTTTGTAATCTTAGATGAGATTTTAAAAGGAACCAATAGCACAGACAAGGCACTTGGGTCAAAAAAGTTTGTTGAACGTTTGGTTAAACTTAAGGCTACCGGAATAATTGCTACACACGATTTAAGTCTAACAGAAATAGAAACGGAGATCGAACCAATTAAAAATTACTTCTTTGATGCTCAGATTATAGATGACGAATTACACTTTGATTATAAACTTAAAAAAGGCGTTTGCCAAAACATGAATGCAAGCTTTTTACTTAAAAAAATGGAAATATTGTAAATAAAAAACCCTCACTAAAATAGTAAGGGTCTTGAATAATTTATAGTTATTTCTTAAGCCTGAAAAGGCTCTATAGAAACATAAGACTTATTGTCCTTCTTTTTAGTAAACTGTACTATACCATCAACTTTAGCATGTAAAGTATGGTCTTTTCCTTGGTATACGTTTTCACCCGGATGGTGCGTGTTACCTCTTTGTCTTACGAGGATATTTCCTGCAACGGCAGCTTGTCCACCAAAAATCTTAACACCTAATCGTTTCGATTCTGATTCTCTACCGTTTTTAGAACTACCAACTCCTTTTTTATGTGCCATTTTATTCTAGTTTTAATATTAACTTAACGCTGCAATTAAATCAGCCTTTTTCATTGAAGAAATACCTGAAATACCCTTAGCTTTGGCCAAGTCTTTTAATTGAGCAACTGTCATTTTACTCAAATCTTGAGTTGCTTCTTCCTTAACCTTAACTTTTGGTTCTACTTTCTTTACCTCTTTTTTTGGAGCGGCTTTCTTAGCACCTGAAGCTGTAATACCTTCAATAACAATTTCTGTTAATGATTGTCTGTGGCCATTTTTAACTCGGTAACCTTTACGTCTTTTCTTTTTGAAAACGATTACCTTATCACCTTTAAGGTGCTTTAAGACTTTTGCACTTACTTGTGCACCGTCTATAGCTGGGGCGCCTAAAGTAACATCGTTACCGTTTCCTATTAAAAGAACATTATCGAAAGAAACTTTCTTACCTTCTTCTGTAGATAAACGATTAACAAAAACTTTTTGGTCTTTTTCAACTTTGAATTGATGCCCTGCTATCTCTACAATTGCGTACATAGCGTAACGTTTTTATTATTTTGTTTAAAAATTAAATAGCCTTCTTTTTCAGAAAGCGGACGCAAATATACTCCTAAATTCTTAATCTACAAACGTTTTAGGGGATTTCAGGAGGATTTTAAGTATTAGTATTTAATTCCCGTAGAATAAGTCAATTAATTCTCACACTTTTCACATTTTATTTAGTATTTGCAGCGAAATGATTCCTTATTTTTGTTGGGCTTTGTGTAACAAAGCAACTCAAACGAAGACAAACACTAAAACAATTTAATTTTAAAAATCATTAAATAATGAAAAAAAGCTTATTTGCTCTAGCGCTTTTTATGTTTGTAGGATTATATTCTACAGCTCAGAAAGTCGAATTTGAAGAGTACAAATTAGATAATGGCTTGCATGTTATCTTACATCAGGAAAATGCGGCACCAATTGTAACTGTAGGTGTGATGTATCAAGTAGGTGCAAAAGACGAGGTAGAGGGAAGAACAGGATTCGCTCATTTTTTCGAACACCTTTTATTTGAAGGTACTGAGAATATCGAAAGAGGAGAATGGTTTAATATCGTTTCTGCAAATGGTGGAAGAAATAACGCAAATACAACTCAAGATCGTACATATTATTACGAAACCTTCCCATCAAATAAATTAGAGATTGGTCTTTGGATGGAAAGTGAGCGCATGCTTCACCCAATTATTGAACAGGTTGGTGTAGACACGCAAAATGAGGTTGTAAAAGAAGAAAAGAGACAACGTATTGATAATGCACCATATGGTAAAATCATTTACAGAACAGGTGTGAACAATCACTTATTTAAGAAACATCCATACGGAAGGTCAGTAATTGGCTCAATGGATGATTTAAATGCTGCCAAACTAGATGAGTTTATTTCATTTAATGATCAATATTATAATCCTAATAATGCAACATTGGTTGTAGCTGGCGATATTGATGTTGAGGAAACAAAAAAAATGATCCAGGACTATTTTGGTCCAATAGAAAATAAAGCTGAAGCTAATGTTAGAAAGCCTGTTGTTGAAGATCCAATTACGGAGACACGTTATGCAACGGAGTATGATGCTAATATTCAAATACCAGCGTACATATTCTCATATATTACACCAAAATCTGTAGATAAGGATGCTTATGTATTAGACTATATTTCTTCGATATTAACTGGTGGAAATAGTTCTAGAATGTACAAGAGAATGGTAGATCAAGATAAAGTTGCGTTACAAGTTTTAGCTTTTAATCAAGCAAGTCAAGACTACGGAACTTATACTATGGGAGCCTTAATTAAGGGTGAACCAAACTGGGATAGCCTTAAGGCTACAATAGACGAAGAAATTAAAAAACTTCAAACCGAATTAATTTCAGAGAAAGAGTATCAGAAATTAAAAAATCAATTTGAAACTAGATTTGTTAATGCAAATTCGCGTATTGAAGGTATCGCTTCCTCGCTTGCAACATACCAAATGTTACAAGGCGATGCTAGTCGCATCAATAAGGAGTTAGATATCTACAACAGCATTACGCGTGAAGATATAATAGCTGTTGCCAACAAATATTTAAACTCTAATCAACGTGTTGAAATAAAATATTTAGCAGGTTCAGAACCAGAAAGCGATAAATAAAATAATAAGATTATAAACATGAAAAAATATATAATATTTACACTTTTAGCGGTATTTATGGGAGCTACCGTAACTGCTCAAGTTGACAGAACAAAAATTCCTGAATCTGGACCAATGCCCGAGGTTAATCTTGGTGAGGCTAAAGAATTTAAATTAAAGAATGGCTTAACAGTTTTGGTAGTTACAGATTCAAAACTACCATCATTAAATTGGAATTTAAATCTTAACAACCCACCGGTTTATGAGGGAGATAAAGCTGGTGTTCAGTCATTGACTAGCGCTTTAATGGGTAAGGAAACTCAATTGACTTCTAAAGATGATTTTAGTGAAAAAATTGATTTCTTGGGCGCAAGCATGAACATTAGCCCAAATGGTGGATTTGGATTTTGTCTGTCTAAATATACAGACCAAGTTTTCAGTTTATTTGCTGAGGCGGCTTTACAGCCAAAATTCACACAAGAGGAATTAGATTTTGAAAAAGAGCAGTTAATAGAAGGTATTAAGTCAGGTGAAAATAGCGCAGCAGCAATTGCTGGTAATGTAAGAAGCGCATTATTATATGGTAAAAACCATGCAGCAGGTGAGATAATTACCGAAGAAACCGTAAATAATGTAACATTAGAAGATGTAAACAACTTTTACAATGAAAGATTTAAGCCATCAAATGGCTATATCTTGTTCTCGGGAGACATTACTGAAAAACAAGCAAAATTATTACTTAAGAAATATTTTGGGGATTGGGATAAAGGAAGTGTAGAAACACCTGAATATCCTTCATTTGAGGATGTGCCAACTACAGAAATCAATTTTGTAGATGTACCAAATGCAGTACAAACAGAATTAGCGGTTATGAGTGTTTCTCCATTAAAAATGACAGATGAAGACTATCATGCAGCTTTAGTTACAAACTATATTTTAGGAGGCGCTTTTGGTTCTTATTTAAATATGAATCTAAGAGAGGCAAATGGTTATACATATGGGGCAAGATCTTCACTAGGCACAGGAAGATACTATAACTCTTCATTCAGAGCTACAACGAAAGTTAGAAATGAGGTTACCGATAGTGCTGTTGTAGAAACCCTGAAAGAGATTAAGCGTATTAAAACTGAGCCAGTAGATGAAGAGATTTTGGTAAATGCAAAAGCTAAATTTTTAGGAAGCTTTATTTTAGAATCAGAGGATAAGGCAGTTGCAGCTAGACGTGCTTTAAGTATTAGAACAAATAAATTACCAGAGGATTTTTATAAAAACTATATCGCTAATATCGATAAAGTTACAATTGAAGATATTCAACGCGTGGCTAATAAATATTTGGCGGATGATAAAGCAAGAATTGTTCTTGTTGGTAAAGCAGCAGATGTTTTAGAAAATGTTGAGAAGATAGAATGGAACGGGAAGAAACTTCCAGTTAAATATTTTGATAAGGAAGCAAATCCTACAGATAGACCCGAAACAATTGTTTTACCTGAAGGGTTAACAGCAAAGTCTGTACTTGAAAATTATCTTTCTGCCGTCGGTGTGAAAGATAATTTGGAAAGTATTACTTCCGTAATGACCCAATACGAGGCAACTACACCCATGGGAGCAGTAATGCAAGAAGAAAAGCGTATTGATGGTAAAACCAATCAAAGTATTTACGTGAGTGGAAATAAAATGATGTCAATGACTATGACTCAAGAAGGTGCTACGGCAAACAACCAACCTTTACCAGCAAACATGACTAATGATGTTAAAATCAATGCTGGTTTATTTATGGAAATTAACCTAGTAAATTCAGATTATGCTAAATTAACAGGCATTGAAAAGGTTGAAGATAAAGACGCCTATGTTGTACAAGTGTCAGGTGAAGTAATCTCATATACATTATACTATGATGTAGAGTCTGGGTTGAAAGTTAAAGAGGTACAAACAACATCTATGGGTGGTCAAACACAGAGTCAGGATGCTGTGTTAAAAGACTATAAAGAATATAGCGGATTAAAATTCCCAGAAACGCGTGCTGCAACAATGATGGGGCAGTCGGTTGAATTTAAATTGAAAGAAGTAAAAATTAACGAAGGTGTATCAGACCAAGATTTTGATTAATTTTTTAATTAAATAATAATGAAAAGCCGGAGTTATACTCCGGCTTTTTTTATGCTTTATTTCGTTTATTAGCTAAGTAAACACCAACCAATATTAAAATTGCAGCCAAACCTTGGACAAAACCAAAAGATTCACCATCTAAAACACCCCAAATCAATGCTACAATTGGCATAATATATGTTACAGAAGATGCAAAAACAGGTGTTGATATTTGCACTAACTTATTAAAAACGACCTTGGCCAAGGCGGTTCCAAAGACAGAAAGTATTACCACACATATAATAGAACTCCTAAAGTCTGGATGATTAAAAGTTTCTTCAGAAAAAAAGTTGGTAAACAAAAGAACAATAAATGCCGGAACCACAATAAAAACATAATTCCCTGCTGCAATTGCAAGTGGTTTTACATCTTGTAGATAGCGTTTAATTATATTAACGTTCGTTGCATACATTAAAGTAGATGCGATTACAAAAAATGCGTATAAATAATTTTGATTGGGATTGAGTTCAGCTCCTTTTGAAATCAATATTGCAGTGCCAATAAAACCAATTATTACACCAAGAATTTGCCTTTTGGTTGAGGCGATTCTAAAAACTGCAAAGCCTAATAGTATTGTATTAAGTGGCACAAGCGAATTGAGAATAGATGTTACTGCACTATCTATTTCAGTCTCTGCAATTGCAAAGAAGAAGGCTGGTATAAACGAGCCTAGTAAACCAGAAATCAAAAGCCATTTCCATTTGTACTTTGGTATTTCTTTTAATTTGTAGTAACCCACAGAAAGTAAAATCAAACCTGTGATTATTGTTCGTAAGGCTCCAAGCTGATATGCTGTTAAACCCAGCAACGCTTTTTTTATTAAAATAAATGAGCTACCCCAAATTATTGACAGGATGAGAAGGTAAATCCACTTGGTATTAGGGTTTTTCATACAAAAACAAGGTAAATGAATCACAAAAATCGTTAATTCTTTACCAAGTAAGCACAAGATTTATTAGTTTTAGCGCAAATTTAAGATTTGCAATTTATGGACATATTTAAGAATCTTTCTGTCGTTTTAATTCTGGCTTTTATTATTACAGCTTGTAAGAACGATGCCCAGCCAGAAGTTAAAACTGTTGATGTTGAAGTTGCCAAAAAAGAGGTTTCAGAGACATTGGATCCAAATGCCACTTATGCCAAGGTAGAGTTTGGTATTGATGGTATGACCTGCGCTATGGGATGTGCAAAGACCATAGAAAAGAAAATGGCTAAAATGGAGGGTGTAAAGTCTGCAAAAGTAGATTTTGATAAGCGTTTAGCTATGGTAGAGTATGATGAGGCTAAAGTTTCACCGGAATCATTAGAAGAAACGGTTACAAGTGTAGCTGATATTTACAAAGTTAAAGACATGAAAAAGGTGGACAACTTTGAAGGTGAAAAGAAAGCATGTAAAGAAGACTGTGACAAAGCATGTTGTGCTAATAAAACGGAAGCTGAAAAGAAAGCGTGTAAAGAAGATTGCAATAAAGCATGTTGTGCCAAAGAAAAACAGGGAAAGTAACATAACCCTTATTATTATAATTGAAATGTCTTCCTTCTTTAGGAGGGCATTTTTATTTTACTTGATAAAGTACAAAGGCCAAGATTAGGCAAGCAAATGGCAATGTCCAGATTAAATATATAGACATTGGCTTAGACTTAACTTTTGCATTTAGCACATTTCGTTTTTTGCCATTAAAGCGCATCCAATTCTTAAAAAGCACAAAAATACTCACTAAAAGGAATAAGGTCCAGAATTTAAAAGAAGACATGGTTATTAATTTCATTTGACGTGCAAATGCCATAAAGAAGTTGCTTAATAATAAAAGGATAGAAAGTTCTAAAAGATTAATATAAAACAGGGCCAAAGAGAGACTTTGCCTTCCCAATCTTTCTTTGTAATGTCGTAGTATCGATATGTAATAATTATCAAGCATGTCTCATTAAACTAAAAACCACATCTTTAATTACAAAGATGTGGTTTTAAATCTATTTTTATATGGTTTATTTTAATTACCGGTAACAACTATGTTATCTAAATGATATCTGGTTGTAGCACTTGGATCTGATCCTTCGTAAAAGAAACCAAATACTGCAGTACCTTCAACACATGAAATATTAACTGGCCCAACAGATTCAAAATCTCCAAATGTGCTTGATGGCCCAACAGGAATAGTTGCATCTAAAAGCGACCAAGTTGCGGTTGTAGGATCACCAGCATAATCTGTAGAAACCCAAACAGATAGGTTAGTACCATTATCAAAATTAGATTGAATATCAAATGAAATTTCTTCACCTGTAGTGGAGTCCATGTCAATAGGTGGTGTTACTAGCCAAACATTAGCTTCGGTATTACCAGAACTAAATGCTGAGATACGAGAATAGGAGTTACCGCTAAAACTACTGATAAACCAATCCGTACTTGTACCGCTGATGTTTATGTTATCCCAGCCTTCGGAAGCATATGTTCCAAAACCTTCAAAATCTTCCTCAAAAATTACTGTACCTCCACCAGAGGAGCCAGTACATTCTAAGAAATCAGGATCACAGCGATTTTCATTATCAAAAACTATATCTTCAGGTGAATTAATAACGATAGTATAAAAATCATCAAAGAAATCTCTAGTTAGAACAGCAGATATAGAACCACGATTTGCAGGTAATGTTAAACCTTTAAAATCTGAAAATGTACTCGTACTCATAATAACAGTTGTTCCATTAGCACAACTTTCAACCGTACGCTCACCATCAAATTCATCTGTATCTTCAGCTGCGAAAGTTAAAGGATTATCACCTAATACATCGTTACGATTAAATTGCATATCATTTATTCGGATAAACAGATTTTCTAAATCATTTGAAAAGTCTGAAATCTCAACATCTAAAGGTACTATGGTTGCTACTTCTGGTGCTAATATTAGATGTTCGGCTCTTTGTGAGGCCGCAATTTTATCTATGCTGTTACCAGCAGCTCTCCCCAATTGTAATACACCATTATCTTCAGCTATGGTCAATCCATCAAGCTTAATAAATACTTTTCGACCAAATTCATATAAAGTATATAAAGGATTGACGTCTATTTGAACCACTATACCTGCTGTAGGATTCTCAGCTTTATCTTGTATTACGATTTCTTCGAAAAAATTTCCACCTTCATCACTGGATATTACATAACCAGAAGTATATATATCAAAATCCGGATTATCTTCAAATGTATAGGGTTCGTTATCTTGATTAAAGAAACCTTGTACAGCATCAATATCAATCACTTGATCATTTGGACCTAATTCTACCTCACCTACTGAAAGATTAGGAAGATCATATTCGTCATCATCTACACAGGATGTAAACACTAATAGACTAATTAGTAAAAGCGTTAACTTATTAATTTTATTTGTTTTCATTTTAATTTTCTTTATAGAGTTAAAGATTGTATTTTATTTTTTTAGAATCTTACGTATAGGTTTAAATAATAAGTGGTACCATTACCGTAGAAATAACGATTTCCAAAAACTGGGCCGTATTTATTTGTCTGCTCTTGTTTTTGACTTCTATAGTCCACACGTCTAGCTTGTTCAAAACCACCAGTTCTATATTCTTGATTAAAAATATTATTAATAGTAGCAAAGAAACCAAGAAAATAATCTCCAACTTTCCAAGATTTACCACCGATAACATTCACAAGCATATAATCGTCAAATTGTTCTTGCTTTAGCAACTCTCGAGCGATTATAGGGTCATAATCACTAAAGCCATATCCAGAAATATTCCCTCCCTCTCTATATCTTTCCTCTGTTATTAAATCTAAGTTTGTATTAAAACGACCTGACCTTTTCAAATTATTTACATCTACATAGGCATTTGAGAAATGATTAGCAGTTACACCAATATTCCAAAAATCCGGATCTCTATATTCAAATCCAATTTGAAATGCTCTCTCTGGACCTCCTGCAACATGATAATTTTTTAAGGCTACAGTTCCATCTCCATAGGTAAGATCATTTTCAAAATCATCTCCTGACAAATACATATTAGGGTTATTGGTAAATATATATTGGCCAACGGAGGCAGCGCCTTTTAATTTAATAGTTGGAGTCACTTGAGCTTCAATACCTAGCTCACCGCCAATATGTCTGCGATCTACATTAGTTAAGACCTCTTGCACGAAAGCTCCAGAACTTCCTTCGGTAAAATAGAAGCCTATATCTGTGCCGTCCTGAAAGGTTGAATAATAACCAGTGATACGTGCTTTAACTATTGGTGATCTAAAAATATAACTTGCATCTAACGTCGTAATTACCTCGCTATTTAATTCATTAATTAACTCATTGTTTTGTCTCGCGTTTTCAAAAGTATTTCTAATGGATGGTGCTTTGGTTAAATACCCTGCATTGAAATCTATTAAGTGTTTACCACTTAATTTATACGTACCTCCAACTTTTAATCCATAGTTTGAGAATTCTGCTTTTTCACTTTTACCAAATGAGTTATCTGCGAAATATCCATTTTGATATAAACCATTTCTCTGGTAATCCGTACTTGAAACGTTGGCCGCAACATAAAAGTCAATTTTATTGTACTTAAATTGAGCTTGTGCAAAAGCACTTATAACATTAGCATCTATTTCGTAATTATATTTATAACGGTCGCCTTCTCTAGCAAGACGGTTTGGGTTTCTAGTATCTGATTGTGCCAAATTACTCAGGTTTTGATTTGGATCAGTTTCCTCAGCGAAGAAGTCAACATCCAAATAACCATTGGCTCCAAATAAATCTTTAATTGAAGCAAAGTTCTCACTTTTTAAACTTCTTAAGTTTACTGCCCCATTAAGTTTTATGTTTTCTGCTAATTCAGCATCTAATAAAATATTTGCTGTTAGTTGCTGATCATCAATTCTATCCTCTTGTAACGCATAAATAGCATTATCACCGTTGGCTGTAGAAATTAAATTTGCAGAGTAAACGTCCAACCAATTAAATTGTCCATTATTAATAAATGCTTGTTCTGCTAAGTATGCTTGTTCAAAATCATATGAAGTTGGAGCATCATCTCTATTTAGAAAATAACTTGGTAGTCTCTGATAATATGTTGGATCAGTATTTCGTGCACCACCAATGTAAGTGTCTTCACCATTAAATTCGACAAGCCTTGTTCCACCATTGTCTATTCTCGTGTTTCCAATTTGTCCAAATTGGTATGCAATATTGGTGTTTAACTTAACCTTATTAGAAACATCCCAAAAGTGATTTAACATCAATATTGGCTCATTAATTTCTCTCATTCGAGAATTGCGCTGCCCATCGTTTAAATCTCCCCAAAACGGATTGTATTGGCGCCCTTTTAGATTGTACACTTCTTCTGTAATTGCTGTTGATCGTCCACGTCTATTTTTTGCATAGATACCTGTGAAGTTCAAACTGTGCTTATCATTAATTTGTTTTTCTACTGCAACAAAGAAAGAGTTAGCATCGTACAATGTACCATCTATATAACCATTCTCACCAAATCTTCTAGATCCAAGAACGGAGTATGACCATCCGCCCTCTAACAAACCAGAGCTATAACTTGCCATTACTCTTCCTTGATAACTTCTATTTGCTGAAGCATAAGAAATTCGACCACCCCTTCTGTACATAGATGCACGCATGATAATATTATTTGTGCCAGCTAAATCTCCAAAAGTATAATCATTTGCAGATATACCCATTGAAAATTCTTGGTTGCGTTGTACATCATTTAAACCACCCCAATTTCCCCATTGTGGTCTTCCGCTAAACTGCTTGTTCATTTCAACACCATTGATAAGCACTTTACCATTGGCATTATCTAAACCACGTGGTCTAAAAAAGGTTGCACTGAAATCAAAAGCAGCCGCATTGAGAAATACATCTCTAGAGGCTTGTAATAAACCTGAGATATTATCTGTTAATCCATCATCTTCACTATTTAAATTATCATCTGAAATTGAAATAATGAAAAGATCTTTTTTGTCACTCGCATCAAAATCTAAAGTCATACCGCTTATGTCTACGGTTTGTCCTTCATTTACAATAATCGGATAACGTTTTGTAACGTAGCCTATTTTTTCAACCTTTAAAACTTGTTCACCAAGGGGAACATTTTCAGTAAAACTGAATTCACCTTTAGCGTCTGTTTTAGTTGTTCGTCCGGTCTCTTCAATAGAAATCGTTACATCAGGAATAGGTTCTCCTGTAGTTCCATCTAGAACACTTCCCTTTACAATAGTTTGTTGTGAAAAACTTGAAAATGTAAAGGCAATTCCAAACAGAAATAGTAAAAAACTTTTTTTCATGCCTAATTTTAAATTGATTTTTATGTTAGATTAAATTATAGTTATTTAAGGCGTTCAAATGTACTATATTTATAATTATTATATAATTTTGGCAGGCAATTTGTTTACCATATAACAATAAGTTAATAATATCCTATGAATTTAATAAAAACGCTTCTACTTTTAATTGTTTTCACAAGCTTTTTTAATGTAAATGCACAAGATGAAAAGCGATTTAAAATTCACACCGTCGCTTTTTACAATTTAGAAAACTTGTTTGATACAATTAATGACCCACTCAAGTATGATGAGGCTAGTCCTATAATGGAACTTAAGGCCAATCGTTCTGAAATATACAAAAAGAAAGTTAAGAATATGGCTCGTGTTATTTCTAATATTGGAACTGATATGGTAAACAACTCGCCAGCTGTAATTGGAGTATGCGAGATTGAAAACCGTAAGGTTTTAGAAGATTTAGTTAATGACCCACTTTTACTTTCTAAAGATTACGGTATAGTCCATTTTGAAGGTCCAGACAGGAGAAGTATAGACGTTGCATTATTATACCAGAAAGCATTATTTCAACCGGTAGAATCAAGTTCTCATGAATTATTAATTTATGATGACTTAACTAGAAAGCGTGTATTTACGAGAGATCAGCTTTTAGTGAGTGGCAAGTTAGATGGTGACTTAATTTACATCATAGTAAATCACTGGCCATCAAGAAGTGGTGGTGAGGCAAGAAGTAGGTCTAAAAGAGTTGGTGCAGCCAAATTAAACAAACGAATTATTGATTCGTTACAATCCATAAATCCTTATGCTAAAATTTTAACTATGGGCGATCTTAATGACGACCCAACTAATGAAAGTGTAAAAAAGGTTTTAAAGGCAAAAAAAGACAAGAAAAAAGTACCATTAAAAGGTATTTATAATCCATTTGAGAAAATGTTTACTGAAAAGGGATATGGTACTACAGCATATAGAGATGCATGGAGTTTATTTGATCAAATAATGGTTACAAAACCTCTTATTGAAACTGACTATACATCCTATCGCTTTTGGAAAGCAGGTATTTATAATAAATCTTATTTATCTAATAAAAGAGGCCGATGGGAAGGCTATCCGTTTAGAAGTTTTGCTAATGGTGGTTTCACCAATGGATTTAGTGACCACTTTCCGGTTTATGTCTATCTCATTAAAGAGGCGGAATAAAATTATTTACAAAAACAAAAAAGCATCTCTATTTAAGATGCTTTTTTGTTTAACTGAACCAAAGGTTCCATGGTATTTTAGCTAGCACCAGTATTAATGCTAATGTGTAAAAAATAGCTAGCATTTTAAATTTTGGTTTAGACACTAATTTCTTCTTGTGTTTTGAATAACCAATTGTAACAAGAGCCACTGCAATAATCATAGTGGTTGGGTGCTCAACTATTAGATTTCTTAAATCTGAATTTTTCATTACTTCACCCATGCCACCAACTTGTTCAATAGTTGAAAAGTAATCTTTCATGAAAAATAGTATAATGCCAATCAATAATTGTATGTGCATTGTAATTAAAGTAAAAAGTGAAATCCTAAAGTCTTTGGCGTCAAATTCTTTATTACCAAAAAACTTGAACACTGCATTAAAAGTTGCAATTATTAGCACAAATAATACTAAATAGGCCCAATATGAATGTATAAACTGAACGGTTTCCATAAATTTTTTAAGTTCGATTGACTACAAAAATAATGATTTGAGAAGTAATCGTTTTAATCTGCAACCGTTATTTTATGTTTTAACTCATTACCTAATTCATCTACAACAGTTAAGGTATACTCACCTGGATTTGGTAAAATTGCCATGTCGTGAATTTCCTTCGTACTGCCAATGTAAACATTATCTACGTACCAAAAGAGTTCTAGTTCTGGTTTTGAATGAGCTACTTTTAAAACTAGATCATTCGTCTTGCCATTAAAGTCCTTTGAAAGAAAAACGGTGGACTGCTGGTCGATAAATAAACTCCATTGAAATATCAGAGTCGCTAAGACAACCTTCTCTAAAGGGTAGAATTGGGTTATAAAACAGATTTTTATCAAGATAAATTTGATGCATCACGATTAAAATATCGCCATGATGCGGCTTCTATACCAACCACATTACCTCCAAACGGTGCATTACTGGCATAAAGATGTAATATGTAGTCCTTGGAATATCTAAATTCCAAACGTGTTGCCAGAATCAACCCTTTTAATTTCTTGAAATAACTTCTTGGTTGTCCTTTTCGAGAAAGTCTAATAACTTGTTGTGTAATGCTACTTCCCTCACGTTTAACTGCCCAAGAGCCTAAATTTTGTTTAACAGCTTTTAAAATTGAAATAGGATTAAAACCTGGGTGTTTATAAAAGTATTCGTCTTCAAAAAGAAGAATACAAATTTTAAATTTTACTGGGATGCTGTCATTTGATGGAAATCTCCATTGGCCGTCATCTGCAATTTGTGCTCCTAATAGTTCATCAGTTCTACTAGTTAAAACGGTAACTGTTGGGTCTTTAAATAATTGTTGAGGTAAACAGATATATAATAGGCAATAAGCATGAGTAAAATGACTGTAGATTTCATTTTATGTTGTTTTATATATCTCAATGACCTATACATTTACTATACAATTGTAGTTTTTATTTCTCTTCTAGTGTTATTATTATATATTCAACCACAACTATTAAATATTAAACGTGCAAAATTTAAATTTGGAACATAAAATAGTCATATTTTTTTGTGTTTTTATTTTATCAAGAACGACAAGTGCGCAATTAAGCTTTTGTCAGGGAAATTCAGGAGCACCAATCTTTGAAGAAAATTTTGGAACTGGAAATTCTTTTTCCCAACTACCCTCTGGAACTACTACCTATAATTACATCGCCGGATATCCTGATGATGGGTTTTACTCAGTTTCAAACGGCTCCTTTAATAATCCTTATGATTGGCATGAAATTGAAGATCATACTCCTGATGATAACAATGGTAAATTCTTGATAGTCAATGCTGGTTTTACACCGGGTGAGTTTTACACCACAACAATTAACGGTTTATGTGAATCTACAACATATGAGTTTTCAGCATGGGTATTAAATTTTCTAAAAGTCCCCGGCTTTTGTATTGATCAGGGAATAGAAATTCCAATAAATGTGACATTTCAAATCTGGGACGAGTCGGGAACAAATCTTTTGGCATCTGGCGACACTGGTGATGTTTTTGCAACCGCATCTCCCTTGTGGGACGAATATGGTTTAGTTTTTCAAACTTTACCAGGGCAAACAACACTAATTTTAAAAATGTTAAATAATGGAGTTGGAGGATGTGGTAATGATTTAGCAATTGATGATATTCAATTTAAAACCTGTGGTGATTCGGTAGTTATTAATGATGAATTTAACAATACGTCTGTGTCGGTTTGTGAAAATGAAATTCCTTATTCAACCACTTTAACAGCTATTCCAGACTTCTCTGTTTTTAACTCTCATTTTTATCAATGGCAGAAGAGTAATGATGGTACAAATTGGGAGGATATTATAGGTGAAACAAGTCAGAGTATTAATGTGTCCATAGATGCACAAACTTACTATAGAACTAAAGTGGCTGAATTCGCAAATAACTTAATAAATAATCAGTGTGTTTTATTTTCTGAAAATTTTCAAGCTTCTGTAAATATTAGTCCAGATGCACCTGTAGGTATTGGAGAATCCATCTACAACTGTAATTTGAATGAGGCAAATTTGGAAGTCCAAGTTCCTTCAGGAATTGCTGTCAATTGGTATGATTCCCCTAGTGGTGGTAACATACTACAAGAAAATTCAAATGTTTTTATTGCTGATCAAGAGGGATTTTACTACGCAGAAGCAATCAATGAAATAACGGGCTGTATATCTCTTAATCGAACAGAAGTAAGTGTAATTATAGAAATACCAGATCCACCTGAGTTTACGCAGAGTGGTAATTTTGACTGTAATTTGAATAATGCTACGCTAGAAG
>Ga0213858_10000001_pt1 | contig 148652 bp, 194 predicted proteins | sample PICome_FD_160122 | JGI IMG/M metagenome (GOLD analysis project Ga0213858, IMG submission 160122) | Coastal seawater microbial communities near Pivers Island, North Carolina, United States - PICO245 | ecosystem: Environmental > Aquatic > Marine > Coastal | place: USA: North Carolina... | reverse complement strand
AATCGATGGAGAATCCTATGTTACGTTTCACCCTAATACTCTTGTATATGCTATTCCCGTTAAAATGGCTTCTGCTGTTCTGAACGCTAAAATCGGGATTGTATGGCATACTACATATACAGGCAATAGCTTCGAAACGATGCGAGCATCGTACGGAGTTGATGTAAGTAAATTGAATCCATCCACTAAAGTATGGTCACAGGATGCAATGCTACGTGACGTTCGCAATGCGACTCTGACTAAACGAGAAACGGAGCAAATAAATGAATATCTTTCGCAAATTGGTAAATTGTTTAACGGGATCTCGGGCACAACCCTCAGAGCCCTCGAAGCCAACCAGTCCCTCGCCCAGCACATCGAGCAGTTCAACAACACCTACGTCCGAGCCGGAAGTCAAATCAAAGACACCCGCGCCCACACGGAAAAGCTCATCCGCTGGATCAAAAACAAGTACCAAAAAGAAATCGACAGCCGCAAAACCCCGCGCGGCAAAGCCACGCAAAAAGCGAAGCGCGACGACCTCCTCAAGTTCTTCAGCAACAAAAACAAAGCAAACTTAGTTAAGATGTTTGAACTACAAAAATTAATTGTAGTTGTCAAACTAAAACTTATAAATAAGTTAAACAGACTCAGTAGTCTTGAAACTTTTGTGAAAACTCGCAACGGGTTCAAGACTACTGGTCAAGAAGGTTATGTAGCAATTGACACACTTGGTGGTGACGCAGTGAAATTGGTTGATAGGCTAGAGTTTAGCTATAACAACTTTTCACCCGATATATTAAAGGGATGGGACAAACCAACGAGAAACTAGTATGTTAAGTTTTAAAGATTTTCTAACAGTTGACTACACGCCTGGCATGCCAGAAGAAATCTCATACGCCGCTATGAAGCGTAAGAGAGGACGTATTGGCGAAGACGTAGACGAAGCGTTGAACTTTCAACAGCGCCGTGCACGTGCCAGAGCGATGAAGAAGAATAAAGCAAAGATTGCCATGGGCAGAAGGAGAGCGGCTAGAAAAGCGGCAGATCCTAAACGTCTTATGAAACGCGCCCGCAAAGCCGCAATCAACACCCTGTTCAAGAAACTAGCAAAGGGTCAGACTCGATCTGATTTACCTGCTGGTCGTCGCCAAGAAATTGAAAAGCGCATCGAAAAGATGAAGCCGAGAGTCGATAAGATTGCTCGCAAGATGTTGCCTCAAATTCGTAAAATGGAAAAAGAACGTAGAATGGGTGGTTCAGATAAGAAATGAGTTTTCCGTCTTTTAAAGATTATCTCGTTGAAGAGCAACGCGAGGTATTTTTCACATTCGGTAGGATGAATCCGCCGACAATCGGACATGGCAAACTGTTAAAGGTCATGGCTACAAAGGCAGGCAAGAATCCCTATAAAGTTTACTTGTCACAGTCAAGTGATGCCAAAAAGAATCCTCTCACTTACGAACAGAAAATTAAGCACGTTCGTAAGATGTTCCCAAAACAGGCACGTAACGTAATCATGGATAAGAAACTTCGAAACGTATTCGAAGTCGCGACTAGTCTCTACGATCAAGGCTTTAATCGCATTACCATGGTTGTCGGTGCTGATCGTATTACCGAATTCAAAACGCTTCTAGAAAAGTACAACGGTGAGAAAGCGCGACATGGTTTCTATAACTTTGAGCGCATCACTGTAGTCTCTGCTGGTGAGCGAGATCCAGATGCCGATGACGTGACAGGCATGTCTGCATCAAAGCAACGTGAAAATGCTAAGAATAATGATTTCACAACGTTCGCACAAGGTGTGCCATCTACAATGAGTAGCCGTGATGCGAAAAAACTGTTTAATGATGTACGCTCTGGTATGGGCTTAAAAGAAATGACTCAGTTCAAGAATCACGTTGAACTTGAGCCCGTATCTGACATGCGAGAAAAATTTATTGAAGGAGTATTGTTTAATGAAGGCGATCAAGTTATGGTCAAAGAAACTGGTGAAATGGGTCGTGTCTCACGCCTTGGTACCAATTATCTTATTCTCGATATGGCTGATGGCAGTTTCTCTCGCAGATGGATTACGGACGTTGAACTAATCGATGAAGCAGGTTGGGGCGGAAGTGGTCTCATGCGGGATCTCATGCCTCAAGTTGATGCCTTTCTTGATCGCACAATCAACAAAAAGAAGTACAAGTTTGCGATACGTACGTTTCTAGACCTACGCAAAAAGAATCCAGGCGATGCTAGAAACAATCTTATCAAGACCGCTAAGATGACGGATACTGACGTTCGTACACTTGACAAAATGTTTCGTCAGATGGTCAAGAAGGGCATCATGCCTAAGCACCTAGTCAACTATCAGCCAACGTTCGCTGAGGGTAAGACAGACAACTGGTACAAAGATCAGCCCGAATGGGGAACACCCGCCGCTACTAAGAAAGCAAAGAAGAATATCGCTGGTCAAGAAAAAGCTGACGTAAAAGAAATACGCGGCGACGAAGTAGATGCGGCAAAGCAACGTATCTCATTCGACAAAAGACAAGATCGACAACAAGATCGCCGAGAGCGAGATCGCAAAGAGCGTGAGTACGATAAGGTGCTTGATCGTGCGCGACTTGCTAGGGCTCGACGCAAAAATCGCCAAACAACCCGAGTTGTATAAATAATGAAAACGCCTCAAGACAAAGACATTAAAGATCGTAAAGGTACACAGCCCAAGCACTATCATAAGGGTCTGTCTAAGGCGACAAAGGTTGCGAGGGATCGTCACTTCAAAAAGGGTGCGAAGATGGACGATGATAACCCAGCGGCTTATAAGCCAGCGCCTGGCGATGCGGACGCAAAAACAAAGCCTTCGAAGTATACGAAAGCTATAAAAAAGATGTACGGAGAACAAATGAAATTTAAAAATCATGTGATCAACGAAGACGCACTGACTGACAAAGCAAAGAAGTCGGGCATCTCACGTTCTGTTCTCAAAAAAGTTTACGACCGAGGTGTTGCGGCATGGCGTACAGGTCATCGACCTGGTACTACTCCTCAGCAATGGGGACACGCTAGAGTCAACGCTTTTATTGTTAAAAAGAAAAAGGGTGGATTAAACCACGATAAGGACTTAGCGTGAAATCATTAAAAGACCTAAGAGAAGCAGTATCGCCTGCACAGCAAGCCGCTATCGCTATTGCGAAGAAAAAGAAAGGCGAAAAGCCTTTGAATGAAAAAGACCCTTGCTGGGATACTCACAAACAAGTGGGCATGAAGAAGAAAGGCGACAAGATGGTGCCTAACTGTGTGCCTAAAGAAAGCACGAACGAAAAGTTCGATGTTAAGTATGCTAAGTCCAAGCGCGGACCTATCAGCGTTCGCTCATTTGATTCTGCGAATGATGCCAAGAAGTTTCTTGATAGCATGAGAAAGCAAGGCTTTAACGGTATTATCTCTAAGAAAGGTCAACCCGTATCGATGCAACGCATGAAAGACATGCAAAAGGAGTCGGTTGACGAAGCGATGTCATTGGCTGACATTCGCCGTAAGAAAGAACGCGAAGAGCGTAGAGAAAGAGATGGCAAAAAGCGTTATGATCCATTAGGTGACATTCGCCGTAAGAAAGAACGCGAAGACAGACGCAAGCGCGATCATGGTGACGAAACTCGATCACAAAGAATGAATCGTAAAGTCTACGGTAACATGATGGGTGGTCTTAAGAAAGAAGAAGTAGAAGTTAATGAAGCACCAGGTAAGTATTCGCGCCGCGGAGACAAAGAGCTATATCAATGGGGTGATATTAATCAAGCATTAATGGCTGTAGGTATAAGGACAGCACAAATTGCTAATGTTCTGACTAAGCTTTCAAAGAAAGAAGTAGGCATCAACGAAGCGCCGGGCAAATACAGTAGACGCGGCGACAAAGAAATGTATCAATGGGGTGATATTAATCAAGCATTAATGTCTGTAGGTATGAGACCACCGCAAATTGCTAATGTTCTGACTAAGCTTTCAAAGAAAGAAGTGAGTGTTAAAGAAGATTTAGATGAAGCAATTGATTTCTTCAAGGTCGCAAAAGAATTTGAACAGTACGCAAGAAAACATGGTGGTATCGACAAGAAAGACTTTATGAAGGTCGGTGCGTTTGTTCGTCAACTTGGTAGAGAGTCTGACGTAAACAAGCAAGACAAGACGTTCATTCAAATGAAACACTTTATTGACAAAATGGATACAGACCCTCGTGACGGTGTAATTACTATATTCAAAAAGAACGGAATGGTTAAGAACAACCGTTTAGTGCGCGAAGGTCTTGAAGAAAAGGCTGTATCAAAAGCACAGCAGAAGTTTTTTGGCATGGTGCGAGCAAAGCAGAAGGGCGAGATGGACGATGCATCTCCTGAAGTAGCAAAAGCCGCTAAGTCTATGTCAAAGAAAGACGTAAAAGATTTTGCGAAGACCAAGCACAAAGGTCTGCCCGACAAAGTTGATGAAGTCAACAAAGCACATAACACCATGTTTAAAGCCGCGTTCAGAAAGAAAGAAGCAGAACGTGAAAAAGCTGAAAGAGAGAAGCGACTGAGAGCTAAGGGCTGGGTCAGAAATGATCGTGGCGGTATGTCAAAGGTCAAAGAGTCGACCGAACTAGCTGAATTCTCTGATGCCCAGTTGCAACAACTCAAGAAGGCATACGCTGATCTTGAAAAGATCAACGTGACATCGCCTACTTACAAAAAGCTGAAGGCTATGATTGCACGTATGGACAAAGCCGCACTTGAAAAAGTCGCTCGTGCAAAGGTTAGATTCGTGTCTCAGATTGCGGCACGTGAACTCGCCGCTAAAGGCGTCAAGTTGAAAGCAAGCGAGTATATGGAATCGAAATGAAAACGTTTAAGAACCTAAGGCTGAAAGAAGATAAAGACCCCAATGAGTATGATCAAGAAGGGGAAATGGCGAAGACTCAACTCAAGACTATCGTGCGAAATGCGCAAGACTTGATGAAGATGTTGGGCGACGATGACAATCTTCCAGAATGGGTTCAAAACAAAATTACGAAAGCGAACGACTACCTTGATAGCGCAACTGACTATCTAAAGTCGAATGGGGACGAAGATGAAGAAGTTTAAAGATCATCGAGCAGACGAAATCGATTGTACTTGTGAGTCAATGTACGAAGACCTCGTGCAGGAAGCCGCTGAGTACCAAGGCAAGAAAGTGAAGCTGAACGATCCATTTCGTACGCCTGGTGGTCCTAGAAAGTTCTCTGTCTACGTTAAAAACGAAAAAGGTAATGTAGTGAAAGTTAACTTCGGTGATCCTAAAATGGAGATTAAGCGTGACGATCCCGGGCGAAGAAAAAGTTTTAGGGCTAGGCATAACTGCGATAATCCTGGTCCAAAATGGAAAGCAAGATACTGGTCTTGCTATCAATGGCGTGGGGGAGCAAAAGTAGACAATTAAGTCTACTGCGGTAATAAATCGAATGGGAGCACTGAACTAAAATGGCTACTACAAAGGAGCTTATCGAAGGACTCGATAACAAAATTGATAAGCACATCATTGATACTGCGGATCATGAAGCGCGAATGGCGGCTATTGAAAGGCACATGGAGAAACTCACCGAGGCAGTTGTCATGATTGCGAAGGTTGAAGAAAAGATCAATGTGCTAGAAGAGCGCCGTGAAGAGCAACACGAAAGAATAAATAGAATATCGTTGAAAACCGACGATATGTCAAAAGATATTTCATCCTTAGTTGAGAAAGTCAACTTGGGTATGAAAGTAAGCTGGCTAGTTATTGCAGTCTTTATTACTGCGATTGCCACACAAATAGGTCTACCCACTTAAACGGAGAAAGCAATGAATCCCTCGTATATCAGAAAAATGGCAGAACTGTGGGCCGAAGTAACAGAAAAGAAAAAGATGGATCCTGTCGGTAAAGCTGATGCTGACATCGACAACGATGGTGATGTTGATTCTTCGGACGAGTATTTGCACAAGCGCCGAAAGGCTATTAAAAAGGCCATGAAAGATGAGTCTGCTGACATGGACACGAAAGAAGTCGATAAAGCACTCAGTCACGATTGCGCCAAGCACGTAACTTCAGAGCAATGGGGTTTCGGAGAGTGTATCTCTGGACAACATACGCTCGTTGAAAACGAAGACGGCACTGCTACTGTCACTCACTATGACGTGATGTTTGAGCATGGCGTCGAGTTTGACGTTCCTGTCGAAGACCTTGACATTCTTGTGTCTGAGTCTCACAAGCACACTGCTAAGAAAAAGATGAAAGAGTCAAAGCAACCTAATCAGTCTGGTGCTAAAGCTGAGACTATGAAAGACAAGCGCAAGGGCAAAGCGGCTGACGATATGGCAAAAGACCATGATGCAGATAATCCTAATCTTGAAAAAGATGATGCGCAAGGTCACGAAGATGCGACTAAAGCTGGTCGTGCTGTAAAGGGTCAAGCACCTGCACGTCCTGGCGAAAAGCGCATGGGCGACACAAAGATTGTTAATCCTGTCAAGGGTGCAGTAACAACTACTACTGGTAAGGAGGGCTAAATGGCTATCAAAACCCCACCTTGGGCTCCCAAGGGCACTGAACCAACTGCGAAGGGCTGGATGGCTCCTAGCGGTGAGGTTGTAAAGAAGCAGAAATTTACTGCTGATCAAATCGCTGAGTGGCACGGTGAGCAAGCAATGGCATCTAAGCCAGCTCCTAAGCCAAAGAAGCAGACGTTGCATGAAGCGCCTGTTGTTGAAACCGTCATTGACGAAGCTACTGAAGAATTTCATTATGGAGACGACGATACTGAAACTGTAGAGGAGTGATTTAAATGGCCGAAGAAAAAGAAGAAAAGAAATCAGGCTATCACCCCGCAGACACAAACGGCGACGGACATGTTTCTGAAGAAGAACATGCAATGTATATGGAGTTTAAGCGAAAGGAACTAGAAGATGCTGACGCAATGCGAGATGCGCAACGAAGCATGACATGGTTCGCTCTGTTTGGTCTACTGCTTTATCCGTTTGCAGTAGTCCTCGCAGACTGGATTGGTCTTGATCAAGCGTCTAAAATTCTAGGTGATATGGCGGCTACATACTTCGTATCTGTTGCGGCTATCGTAGCGGCATTCTTTGGGGGTCAAGCGTACTCTGCTAAGAAATGATCGTAACTTTCATTAACTAAAAGAAGCCCGCATTTTCGCGGGCTTTTTTATACATAGATAAAACAGACTCTCACTACGAATTTACAAGGTAAAAATGCAACTATTTAATGAGATCAATGAAGACAACTTTCTTCTATTTGCGGCAAAAAACTATTATAATCCTAGATGCATCGACGCAGAAGAACTCTACGAAGACCTTAAGAGATTCAAGTATCTGAAACGTCTGATCAAAAGATATCAAGATGGCGGCAAGTTGGCTGTAAACTTGATCATGAATCATCTTGTGGTCATTTTTAATGTGTTCGGTGTTGAAGCTGGTCTGAAAATGCTTGAATTTAAATTGACTAGCACAGACGATTTAGTTGTAGTCAAGCCGTTTTTGATTTATTTGAACGCCATAACAAATGATAAATATACTGGCATACCAATGGACAATCATGTCATTGAAGAACTGAGGAAAATATAGTGTCACTAGCAACACGAGCAGGCGATATTTATTATTCGTTTCGATTTGTAAAACTGCTGACCACTCCATGGTCAGAGACAGACGCCTACAAACTAGGCATCATTGATGAGAACGGCAAGCGCGATAAGTCCGTCAAGTTAGACAACGACGAAAAGAAGACCGCATATTCTACGTTCATTCGTCTTGTGTTTAATATCAAAAGATTACTAGAAAAAATTCCTGGCGGCAGAAATACTGTCGCATCATACGCCGCGGCTCTTTTTCTTTTGAGAGAAAAGTATCAGTTGTCAGATAAAAGTATTGACAAAATTCTAAAACAGTGTAAAATAGATCCGCTAGACTTAATGGCTGAGTCTTCTACATGGTACGTGTTAGATGACGGGCAACTGTCACCCGGAGTGTATCGATTACGCGAAGATCGAGTAACTTCACAAGACCTCGACGTTAACGCAAAAGACACCGTTCGTGTTTTGCCCGAGGCATATCCTGTTGGTGACATGCTTGGCTTGCATGTCTACGAAGCGATTCATATAAATACTAATCAGCCTCTATATGTGACAGTCGGAGAACTATACAAGTGAAGACGTTCAAACAATTCAACGAAGAGCCCACAATGACCACTGGTCCTAAAATCGCAGGCACTTCGCCAGGAGATCCAGCAGACTGGATGCACGGCAAGAAAAAGAAGCGTCGACCATTGACTCGTCATTATGTAGAGATCGCAGGTAAGTTTAAAAAGCAATCAAAATGATTCGAATACTGCCCGTTCTGTTATTGTCAGGATGTGCAGTTGGCTGGTCTCCGAGTATAATCAGAGACGAAATGCCAAACGAGACTGTACTGTATACTGTCAGTGTGTCTGGCTCGTATCCAAAAGTGCAGTTCATGAACGCAGATGAGTGGAACGAATACAGAGAACTACCACCATTTGCGCAAGATAAAATGATGGAGTATTACAAACAACGCGAAAAAGATCGAGAGCGTTGGACAGAACTTCTGAATTGTTGGATTCAGGTACCGCCTGATTTGGAGTGTCAATAAATGTTTGCATTAATTAAAATGCTGCCTCTGCTGTTAGTCTTAGGAGGTGGCGCGTATGGTTATCATACGTACACGGTGAATGGACTAGAAAGTACGATTGCACAAAAAGACGCCGCAATCGTTATTCTTGAAACGAATCAGCAGAAGTTGATTGAAGCAGAAGAAAAGAATCGCGCGGCAATGGAGAGCCTGCAACAGAATCTTGAAAAGCAACGCGAAGCGTTTACCAATCTTTCGTCTCAACACGCACAATTAGCCAAAGAACGTGACGAATACATGTCGGTGTTTCGTAGACATGACCTCACGAAACTGGCGCGTCTTAAGCCTGGCTTAATCGAGCCTCGCATCAATAATGGCACGGAACAAGTATTCCGTCAAGTAGAAGCAGATAGTCGAGAAGTAGATCAACTTGACGATGAGGTGACAGATGAAAGCACTAACTAGTATTCTATTGATAGCCTTACTCTCGGGCTGTTCTACACTTTCAAATTTCGGCTGGGGCAAGAAAGCAGAACCAGAGCCTCTGCCACCAAAGATTGTTACTGTGACTGAAACGGTGCCACTAGAGATTTATCAGCCGCCGATGCCACAAGAAATCTCTTTAGAAAATGTCAAATTCTTTGTCATCACCAAAAAGAACCTTGACGAACAGATTGAAAAAATTGAAAAGCTTCTAGGTGGAGATTTCGTTGTCTTCGCCTTGACTCCGCAAAGCTATGAGAACATGGCATATAATCTTCAAGAGATTCGTCGTTATGTCCGTCAGCAGAAAGAAATCATCATCTACTATCGTGAGGCTACGACAGAAGAGGTGGGTACAACTGCTGAAGACTGGCTTGAAAAAAACGAAGAAGTTATCGAAGACCAGCAACAATCTAATTGACATACGCACTACATATAGTGTATCATGTATGAATCATAACGCTGTCTAATGGGTCACGAATGACTCACTAGAATCTTGTACGCTTTAAAAAGAGTAAAACGAATGTCGCTAAAAATTGACAAGTCCCGAGACGCCCTTCTAGAAGACTATGCTGTCGGGATGCTCAAAGATTTTTATCTTAATGATTATGAAACATCGCCTCAAGAAGGCTATATGCGCGCCGCAAAAGCGTGGTCCACTTACAAGGAAGAAATGGATGAAGAACTCGCTCAGAGACTCTATGAGTATGTTAGTAAAAAATGGTTTATGTTTGCGTCTCCCGTTCTCTCAAACGCACCGAACGGTCATGGCAAGGGTAAGGGAATGCCTATCTCTTGTTTTCTCACGTATGTACCTGATACCCTTGACGGGCTTATTAATCATAGTTCTGAGTTACGTTGGCTTAGTGTTCTGGGCGGTGGGGTCGGAGGTCACTGGTCAGACGTGCGAACCGTGTCAGATATTGCTCCCGGTCCTATCCCGTTCTTACACACTGTAGACGCAGACATGATTGCGTATCGGCAGGGCAAGACTCGCAAGGGTTCCTATGCCGCATACATGGATGTGTCGCATCCCGATATCGTCGAGTTTTTGAACATTCGTATTCCTACGGGCGATGTACAGCGCAAGGCGCTCAATCTACACAACGCAATCAACATCACAGACGAATTCATGGAAGCAGTAGTCAACAACACTGAGTTTGATCTGCGTGATCCAAAAGATGGTGCTGTGAAAGAATCGATTAATGCGCGTAAGTTGTGGGAACGAATTCTTGAAATTCGTTTTCGAACTGGCGAGCCGTATCTGAACTTCATCGATACTGCAAACAACGCATTGCCGCAAGCACTCAAAGACTTAGGACTGAAGATTCATGGTTCTAATCTTTGTAACGAAATTCACCTACCGACAAGTGCTGATCGTACTGCGGTCTGTTGTCTGTCGAGTCTAAACTTGGAATACTACGATGAATGGAAAGACACACCTATTGTTAGGGATCTTATTAGGATGCTCGATAACGTACTTGAGTACTTTATTAACGAAGCACCTGACACAATCTCCAGAGCAAAGTATAGTGCGCAACGAGAACGTTCCATCGGGCTGGGAGCAATGGGATTTCACTCGCTCTTACAGAAGCACGGAGTCGCATGGGAATCAGACAAAGCCAGTGAAATCAATAACGTTGTATTTGAACACATCAAGTCTGAAGCAGATGCAGAAACAAAAGTGTTGGCAGAGCAACGCGGTGAGTACGCGGATGGATCTGGAACTGGAAGACGGAATGCACATCTCTTGGCAATCGCGCCTAATGCTTCCTCCGGAGTTATCTTGTCAACAAGCCCCTCTATTGAACCCGCAAAAGCAAATGCCTATACTCACAGAACGCGAGCAGGTAGCTTCCTTGTAAAGAATCGATATCTTGACAAGTTGCTAACTGAGAAGGGCGAGAATAACGAATCGACGTGGACATCTATCATCACACAGAAAGGCTCTGTTCAGCATCTACCGTTTCTTACTGAAGGTGAAAAGGCAGTGTTTAAGACTGCACAAGAGCTAGATCAGACATGGGTTGTACAACACGCCGCTGATCGGCAGAGATATATCTGTCAGGGTCAATCAGTCAATCTGTTCTTTCCTGCGGGCGCACAGAAATCATATGTAAACAAGGTGCATATCAAAGCATGGAAAGAAGGTCTCAAGGGTCTGTATTATCTGCGCACTGAAGCGAAGTCTCGTGCAGAAAACGTTTCTGAAAAAGTCGAACGAGTTGCACTGCAAGACGATAACCGTACGATTGTTTATTCTAAAAAGAATTGTCCGTGGTGTGCACTTGCAATGGAAGAACTCAAGTTGCGAGGCATTCCGTTCGACAAGATCGATCTTGAAGAGATTGGCAAGACTGCGGCTGAGGTAACTGGACGTAAAGTCAATACTGTACCACAAATTTATATCGAGGGCAACTATGTCGGTGGCTATGAAGAACTCATGAAGCACTTTGACAAAGCACCTCTAACTACTGAAGACGATGAATGTAAAGCTTGCGAGGGCTAAATTATGAAATACTATCGTGTTGAACCTGCAATGAAGAAGTCAGTCGTAGAGACTGAAGTTTATGAGCGTGAAGATGGTCTTCGACTATCTGTTGAAGTTGGTTGGCGATGGGGTGAATTTGTTATTCACGTGCCAGAGACTGACGAAGAGTTGCAGTACTGGCTTGACAATCGCTGGGGAATCACCAAAGAAGAGTATGACGAAGATCCTGATTGTTATACTCTTGTTCCAGATCCTGACGATGATGACACGCTTGAACTAGAAGACTGGGAGCATGAGATGCTTTCGACTTGGGATGGCTGTTGGGAAGACTATAATGTCTATGCACCGTACAACTGGGACAAAGAACTCGACGATGATGAGCGAGACGAAATTCTAGAGTATTTAAGTGAAGAAGGTTCTACTGCACTGTGGGAAGAATACGACGAAGGTCATGTTATGCATGGCTGGAACAGTGTCGATTGCTCTTCAGTGATATATAATGGTTATACCATTGTAGAGTGTGACGAACACGGAAATCCACTAGAGGAAGAATGAACCACTTAGAAGAGAACAACGTAACTTATTTTGAGCATCTAAGATTTGCGTGGGGTGTTGCGTTTGTTCTCATCGTGCATGGACTGTTACCAAATGTTTGGAAAGACAAAGCATCGCATCTACTATGCGATAAGGAATAAATATGGCGTATTCAGAAAAGGTATTAGACCACTATGATAACCCAAGAAACGTTGGAAAGCTTGATGAGCAGGATGAAGCCGTGGGAACAGGCATGGTTGGCGCTCCTGCTTGCGGAGATGTCATGCGGTTGCAAATCAAAGTATCGGATGACGGAGTTATTGAAGACGCTAAATTCAAAACTTATGGATGTGGATCCGCAATTGCATCAAGTTCTCTTCTCACAGAATGGGTCAAAGGTAAAAACCTTGAGGAAGCTGGCGCAATCAAGAATACAGACCTCGCTGAAGAACTGGCACTACCGCCAGTAAAAATTCATTGTTCGGTACTAGCCGAAGACGCAATCAAAGCCGCAATACAAAACTATAGGGACAAAAAAGATGGCACTACTTGAGTTTAGTAAAACTTACAAACCGTTTAAATACCCATGGGCAGTAGACCTCGCAAAGAAACACGAAGAGATCCATTGGATCGAAGATGAAGCGGAGTTGAGTGAAGATGTCCAAGACTGGAAAACTAAACTCACCTCTGACGAAAAAGAATTTATCACCCAAGTGTTGCGGTTGTTTACTCAATCGGACGTTCAGGTGGGTGAGAATTATCACGAACTTCTCATCCCCAAGTTCAAAAATAACGAGGTGCGTAATATGCTTTCGTCTTTTGCGGGTCGAGAAGCGGTACACCAACGTGCGTATGCCCTTCTTAATGACACGCTTGGCCTTCCAGATGAAGAATACCATAAGTTCCTCGAATATAAAGAAATGGCGGATAAGGTTGACTTCATGAAAGAAGGCGACACGTCTACTCAGACTGGTCTTGCTCTCGCGCTCGCACAGTCCGTGTTCAACGAAGGCATGTCCCTATTCTCTTCGTTCGTGATGCTGTTAAACTTTCAACGTTTTGGGAAGATGAAGGGCATGGGCACTATCGTTGAGTGGTCGATTCGTGATGAAACTCTACACGTACAAGGCAACGCTAAGTTGTTCCGTACATTCTGCGACGAACATCCTCGTATCGTCAACGATGAATTGAAATCAAAAATTTATGAGATGGCTAAAAATGCAGTGGAACTTGAAGACAAATTTATCAATCTTGCGTTTCGTGGAAACGATGTGCAGGGTCTTACGAGAGACGAAGTACGAAAGTATATTCGTCATATTGCTGACCGTCGTTTGCTTCAACTTGGGCTCAAGCCTAAGTTCAGACAAAAAGACAATCCTCTTCCTTGGCTTGACTGGGTACTTAATGGAGCAAGCCATGACAACTTCTTTGAAAAGCGAGTCACTGAGTACTCAGTAGTTGGCATGGAAGGTGAATGGGGTTGGGACGAAGAAGAGCCTGAAGTTTGTGGTCTAGACGGCATGGGGTGCGCGGCATAATGGAAGAGTACGAGTATCATTTGGTGTGTTATTTCTGTGAAGCTAAAGTGATTCTCACTGTTTGTGACAGCGAAGAAAAGCCTCGCGCTTGCCCAATGTGTGGAACGGAATGTGAAACTGACTGGGAAGAATGAAACCACACTTTTCGATATTTGAAGGTGGGCACGATCCCAACTTCACCATTTTTGATCCCAACACTAAAAAGTTCTACATCTATGAGTTAGAACGAGTTCTTGGCATCAAGAATTATCATATGAAAAGACCAGTGACGGCGGCTCGTCAAAAAGAATACTACGGTGCTGTTAGATTTGGTATGGATCATGCGCTACAGAATCATGGTATAGAAAATGATTTTCATTGGCTTTATCATAAATCGATAGCATACAATGAGTCTTTCTGGGATAGAGATCAGATTAAATGGAAACATTGTAAGTTAAATAGAGTCCACCACCATGATGCTCATGCGTGGTGCGGCTATGCACAATCACCCTTTGATAAATGTGCAGTCATATCTTGGGACGGTAAAGGTGATGACACCTCGTTTCGAACATGTGAGTTTAGCAAGTGGCATCAAAGACACGCGAGTAACCAATTCTATCAACACGCACAAGTGTATACTCGTGCTGGTCATCTCTGCAAGATATTTAAAGACACAGACACTCTAAGCATCGCTGGCAAGTTGATGGGACTGAGCGCCTATGGAGAAATGGATCAAGACTACTATGATTACTTCAGATGGCGTATGCGGTCAGGCTATGGTTATCATAAAACGAACGCATTGGATGCGGGGATTGATCTTGCATTCAATGAAGATTTTGCGTACAAAGTAGAATCGGTATACGAACATCGCAAAGCCTTTAATCTAGCATACACCGCACAAAAAGCCCTAGAAGATGATATTGTTGAGTGGATCGATAAACACTATATTCATACTATTCGCAACTACAACAACAACTTGATTCTTACGGGCGGCACTGCACTGAACGTTCTGGCTAATGAAAGAATCAAGCGAGCGTTTCCTGACATCAACGTCTATGTTCCACCTAACTGTGGCGACAGTGGTCAAAGTTTTGGTGCTATGATGTGGCATCTGACCGAAGAAGAAATCTTTCAAGAGAAAGTTCGATGCGAGTTTATGGGTCCTACTCTGTGGGACTACAAGCAAATTCCTTTGTACATTAAGAAGAGAGGTGCCACACAGATCACTGTATCTGACATTGCACAATTGCTCAGAGAGCAAAAGATTATTGGCATCTGTCAGGGCAACATGGAGTGTGGACCTCGCGCATTAGGCAATCGTTCTATTTTATGTGATGCGTCAAATCTACATGCAAAAGATATTCTGAATGCGAAGGTCAAGTTTAGAGAATGGTTCAGACCATTCGCTCCTGTCTGCAAGAAAGAAGACGCACACAAATATTTCTATTCACCTACTTTCGATAATATGGAAATGATGCAGTTTATTGCAGATGTGAAGCCAGAATATCGAAAAGAATTTCCTGCAATTACACACATTGATAATACAGCCAGACTACAAGTAGTCACGCCTGAATTCAACGAACCACTATATAATATCTTAAATGCGTTCGATGGAGTTTTGATCAACACGTCATTCAATGTTCAAGGCAAGCCCATACTAAATAGTATGAAAGAGGCAATGAACGTACTTGACAATACAGGACTCGATCACGTGGTTGTTGAATATGAAGGTGACTACTGGCTGTTTTAATGTGGTATTATAGAAATCTAGAATACAATCCAAGTGAAGATGACCTGCAAGAATATGTGGGCTTTGTCTATCGAATCACTGAACGTGATACCGATAAGAAGTATATCGGTAAAAAGTTTTTCTGGGCAACAAGAAAGTTGCCACCTCTGAAAGGTCAGAAACGAAAGCGCACTAAGCGTACGATTTCAGACTGGCAAAATTACTTCGGCAGTTCCGAAGAACTCAAGCAACTTGTAGAAAAGAAAGGTCACGATGCTTACCACCGAGAAATACTTCGGCTGTGTAAGACTAAGGGCGAATGTTCTTACTACGAAGCCAAGCTACAGTTCGAATACGATGTATTGCTTCGTGACGATTATTACAATGAGTTTATAGGTTGTAAAATTCACTCAAAACACTTGAAGAGAGACGATGGGCAATATAGCGGCGGCACACTGGGGTCATGATTCCGCAATTTGTTTTTATAAGGCTGACACTCAAACATTTCACACAGTTGAAATGGAAAAGCTGTCAGGCATAAAGCATTTTCGTGGTCACGGTAGACACGATCAAACAGTTTACTGGCTAAAAAAAGTTTTAAAGGTTGTTGAAGAAGAGTTTGGTATCGAAAATGATTTCGATACATTTATCATAGGCTCTGATTGGCAATATCTCGATGCTGATACCTGGGCAGAAAATGATCAGATTGATTCTGGACTAAAGGTTCATCCCAAACACGTTAGAGAAGTCTTTAATGTAAAGGAATTTAAAGTTGCTTATAGACATCATGCAGGACACGCATGGTGCGGAATAGCACAGTCACAGTGGGCTAATGAAAAGTGCGCCGTGTTTACGCACGATGCTGGTGGTGATGATGGTCACACCTTTCTTTGGAAATACTCGCCTACCAATAATATATTAGTATCAAAACAAACCCCGCAGTGGCAGATACCTGAACATAGAACATTTTTCGGTCGATACTATACAGCCTCTTCGTGTCACGGTGTACATGCGATTGCCTCTAAAACAGAGCAGTCTTTAGATATTGCAGGTAAAGTAATGGGCGCGGCGGCTTATGGTGATAAAAGGTCTCCATGGTACATCGTTGGTCAAAGACTTTACAAAGAGGATCCTGAGACCGTCGAATGGATCAACCCAATGGCAAGATTCTTCAAGAGTTGGTATTTAATGACCCAAGAAGGATTAGAGAAAATGGGAATTCGTGGCTACAAGAGTGGAAAAGAATATCTCAATAAAGTCTTTGCAGAAACGCCTGAGTGCTTTAATCCATATGAATCGTGGACATCACCGATCGGTTTAACATGGGAAGAGCAAACCGACGTTGCACTAGGAATTCAAACACAGCACGAAAACGAAGTTCTGAACTTTCTCAAAAAGAATCGTGAATTTATTCGGCAGTGCGATGACAAACTGATTGTGTCTGGTGGCTGTGCACTGAATGTTCTAGTAAACAAGAGAATACAAGAAGAGCTAGGACTTGAAGTCTTTGTACCTCCGAACGTTCATGATTGCGGTCTGCCGTTTGGATTTCTTGTCCAGCATCTCGCAGAAATTGGCATCGATGCGTGGAAAGGAGTAGATATTACATACTCTGGATCAAGGCTTCATGACAGGCACGAACTCGACACATACAAAGAAAAATATCACCATGAAGAGATTACTATTTCAGACTTGGCAAAAATTCTAAAGAACGATGACATTATTGGCTTCATACAAGGTGGTGGTGAAGTAGGCGCTAGGGCTTTAGGAAATCGCTCTATCATCTGTGATCCAAAAGGTCATGACAAGAAAGACAAAGTGAATATCGTAAAGAAACGAGAGCCGTATCGCCCGTTTGCTCCTATGTGCCGCAAAGAAGATGCTGAAAAATATTTTGAGGCTAGTGACTACAACAACTTAGCCTTCATGAATTTTGCTGTGATGACTCGACCAGAATATACAGAACAACTAGCGGCTGTAACTCATGCAGACGGAACAGCCCGATTGCAAACGGTGACACGAGAGCAGAACAAGTTCATACATGATCTGTTAACAGAGTTTGACGGTGTTTTATTGAACACATCTTTTAATGTCCAAGGCAAGCCAATACTAAATACATTAGAAGAAGCATTTACTGTGCTAGACAGGACAGCCTTAGACGGTGTGGCATACTTAGATGATGATGAAAAACTATGGCTGTTCACGTCTAAAAAAACATAAATAACTTAATAACTCAATCGATGTGGTAGCTCATGCTCAAGTTTTCTAATTTCATTCAACAACTCGACGAAGGCGTCAACGATCCCGCAATCTTCAAAGCTATCTTTCTCGCGGGTGGTCCTGGCTCTGGTAAGTCATTTATCGTAGGCAAGACTGGTCTGACTTCTATGGGATACAGAGTTGTAAACTCTGACGATGCATTTGAAGCGGCTATGAAGAAAGCTGGCATGGAGATGAGTCCTGACAATATCTTTTCTGTCAAGGGTCAAGAACTGCGCGGTAAAGCAAAGCGTCTTACATCAACAAGACAGGCTGGTTACATCAAAGGTCGTCTTGGTCTTGTAATTGACGGCACTGGTAAAGATCCAGACAAGATCGCTACACAAGCACAGAAACTCAAAGCACTTGGCTATGACACGGCGATGATCTTTGTCAACACTGATATGGACACAGCACTTGAGCGGAATCGTCAACGCGAGCGGTCACTGCCAGACAAAGAAGTAGAAGAGTACTGGAAAGCTGTCCAACGCAATGTGGGCAAGTTTCAACGTATGTTCGGTAAGCCAAACTTTCTTGTAGTAGACAACTCAAAGGGTAAAAACTACGAGAAAGAAACGCTACGCGCTTATCGTGACGCAACTAAGTTCACTCAAAAGCCTGTGGAGAATGCCAAGGCGAAGAAGTGGATCGAAGACGAAAAGGCAAAAGCAAGAAGAACTTGACAAAACCGATTTAAACGTGTACAATAAATCTGTGCGCGTCCGGGTAAGAATATACTATATAAGGTGAATTATTATGGCAGTTTCTACCAAGAGAATGGAAGTATTTGAGATACTTGAAAGATTCGAAAAAGCTAAGAACAAGCAAGAGCGAGTAAAAGTATTGAAAGAAAATGAAATCATGCCTCTACTGGATGTATTAAGAGGCACATTCGATGAAGCTATTCAATGGAATCTTCCTGGTGGTACGCCTCCGTACACTCCTAGCTCTGAAGAGTCGCCTCCGTCGTCTCTACTCAGACAGCATCTTCAATTTAAATATTTCGTAAAAGGTTTGCGCGAAAGTAGCAAGCTTAACCCTATTCGTCGCGAGCGTATGTTTATTGACATGCTCGAGGCGGTACACCCACGAGACGCAGAAATTCTCGTCTCAATGATCAACAAAAAAAGCCCCGTGAAAGGATTAACTAAAACTGTAGTCAAGGAGGCATTTCCAGAGTTAATCTCAGCATGATCATGATCCAAGTAAACTAAAAAAAGGAACATTGCCTATGGTAGAATCCAATCAAATTGAACGCTTGAGGAAAGACTCAAGAGAACTTGGACATTACATTCATAAATTGCAAAAAAGAGGTAAGACAGATATTGCCTACAAGATGGCTAAGAAACAATCGTTTCTAGAAGCCGCAATATCACAAGTCGAAACTCGCTTAAGGGGGTGATCCTTATCTAAGGTGAGCCTCGGCAACGGGGCTCATCACTTTAGATTGGACTACTAGGAAAAACATATGCCGCTGTACACAATGAAGAACACAACCACCGGAGAAGTTAAAGACATGATGATGTCTATCTCTGCGATGGAAGAACTAAGAGCAACTGGTGAATGGACACAGATCATCGGTGCGCCCAATCTTGTTACGCATACAGGTAACATGATCAACAAAACGTCTGACGATTGGAAAAGTCATCTGAAGAATATCAAAAAAGCCTCAGGTAATCGTGTCGAAAATTCGATAAAAGTATGATGACAAATAAACAGCGGAACGAGTCGATGCACATTCGAATCGACGATCTCATTACAATTGATCCTATCACTGAACGCCAAAGAGACGCCTTCAACGCATGGAGAGATGGCGATAACATGGCTTTAGTTGGCACAGCAGGAACGGGCAAAACGTTTCTTGCTTTGTATCTCGCACTAGAAGAAGTGATGGAGAAAAGTTCGCCTTACGAAACCGTAAAAATTATTCGTTCAGTCGTACCCACACGAGATGTTGGCTATCTGCCTGGTACGATTGAAGAAAAACTCAACGCATACACAGGACCTTATCGAGCAATCACATCTGAATTGTTCGATGGAGATCCTGGCGCGTACGATAAGCTTGTACACAACAAGTATATAAGTTTTGAATCAACGTCATACATTCGTGGTGTGACGTTCGATAACTCTATTGTGATTGTGGATGAAATGCAGAACTTAAATTTTCATGAATTAGATTCTGTTATGACAAGGATTGGTCATTGTTCTAAAATCATTTTCTGTGGTGACTACTACCAGTCCGACTTTAGGTCTGAAAACGATAAGAGAGGTATAAATACTTTTCTACAAATAGTTGAGCAACTGAAGCACTTTTCTGTGATCAGTTTCAACTGGGAAGACATAGTAAGAAGTGGTCTCGTAAGGGACTACATCATGACAAAGGAGTGGATGGAAATCCGATGAACAGAGAAGCAGTTTACGAACAATTAAAAATAGACGAAGGAGTCGAGTATGTCATATACAACGATCACCTCGGTTACCCCACGTTTGGAGTTGGTCACCTTATCCTCGAAAGTGACCCAGAATTCGGCGAGCCAGTCGGTACTGGAGTTACGGAAGCACGAGTTAAGGAGTGTTTCGATCACGACCTCGACCTCGCCATCGGAGAGTGTCAGCACTTATACGGCGAGGGGGGATTTGGAGACCTACCAGACGAGGTCCAACAAATCTTGGTTAATATGATGTTTAACATGGGTCGTACTCGACTTAGTAAATTTAAAAATTTCAACGCCGCTATTGCAGAAGGCGATTGGAAACGCGCCGCCGTTGAAGGGCGTGACAGTCTGTGGTATCGTCAAGTCACTAATCGTGCGGAAAGATTAATGGAGCGAATGGAGAACGTTTGATCATGGCTAAGTACAGCCGATTTGATTCCCGAAACAAGAAGCGTAACAATCATAAAAATCGTTACTTAGATAGAACCAATGCTAAAGGCAAGAAGCGTCAACTCAAAGACGATTATACTGCCGAGCAGTGGTCAGAAAAATACTCAATGGAGAAAGCAATTTCGATTGACTTATATTAGATGAATTTTGAACTGTATCATGATCCTATAAGAAAACATCCCTATCTCTTCACCTACGACACAGAAGTCGATTGGAGAGGCACTCCTGGAGTTGGGGACATACTCTTTGGGTTGAATGCAGTTCACATGATGGTTCATCTAATACGAAAGCGCCGTCCGCTTGAGCAGATGACGATGAATGTTTTTTGGGAACATTCTGAAGATCACTTACATCACTTCGAAGATCCTGAAACAATCATCGAGCGAGCCGAGTATCTTCATAATTTTTATTATGACAAAGACGCAGTGAAGATGAATCATATTTTCAACTCCACTGACTACGAGATCACCAAACTGCGGCACAGAGGATTTCAACGACAACGAAGTCCTCTTGCTGTACTCGATGGTCTCCCTTCATGGATATTTCGCAAAGATGTTTGGGCTGATCCTGTAGAAAATAAAGTGTGCTTCTGGCGACCTCTGTTCAACGCAGAGACTCCTCGAGGCTGGAAGCGCACATTTTTTCCTGAAGACTGGGAACGTATCATTGAACTCTTAGAGATGAGAGGGTTCAATATGGTCGAGTTGACCTATCGTACGCCAGTTCGCGAAGCAATGTACCACATTCGACATTGTAGATTCTGTATATTCTATGATGGCATGTGGCAGTACATTGCAAGAAATCTTTGCAAGCCTGTCATCTCGCTAGGCGATAGCGGGATTCTAGAAGTTCATAATCCGCAAGGTGTACACTTCACAAAGCCGGGATTACCGGATAACGATTTCTATAAGTATCTCGATAAGATGCCACAAATTCTGAGTCATATGGACCAGAGAGCGAATCGCTATAAGAACAAAATATTAGGTGAGTTAAATGTCAACGATTAATATTGATAGAGCAGTGATTGAAGTACAGGGTGCATGTAACTTTGATTGCTCGATGTGTCCTCAAGACAAGCGTGAAGGTGGTCGTCATCCGGGCTTTCTTACCAAGATGTCTTTGCTTGAGTTTGAGACGTATGTGTCAGACTGCAAGAAGCATGGACTACGTGTTGTTAACTTAGATGGTTCGGGCGAAGCAACTATCAATCGCAATTTGCCCGAGTACATCAAGATTGTTAAGAAGTATGACGCACAAGCAGTGATCTTTTCAAACGGATTTAAAATGCACGGTCAATTTATGCGTGACTGTGTAGATGCAGGTCTTGACTTCTTTCGTTTCTCGTTTATTGGATCTACGCCCGAAGACTACGATAAGTGGATGTACAACACACGCGGCAGTAACTATCATCTGATTAAGAAGAACATCAAAGAGATGATCGACTACGTAAAAGCGTCTGGCTCAAGTTGTGTTGTTGAGACGTATCATCTGATCACAGACAATAACAACATTGAATCTGAACTAGAGAACTACAAAAAACTTGTCGAAGAACTAGGTTGTAAAACAGAAATCTGGAAAATGCATAACTGGTCTGGCGCATGGGACATCGGAGACAATGCAAGAAAAGGAAAGGTAAAGACTTGTGGAAGACCATTTAGTCCCGATGTGGTTATACGTGCTGGCGGTCTTGACGGTAAACGGGGGGCTGTACATCCTTGTTGTCAAGTTCTGGGACGGGACGAAGAAGCAGTTCTCGGACACTGTTCTGAAAACACAATCGAAGAAGTCATCCGAGGACCGGAGTACTCGGCTTTAAGACAGTCTCATCGCACTGGTGACTATCCAGACTACTGTAAGAATTGTGATTTTCTTCTTGACGATCCTGAAGTATTAGTGTATACTAACAATGATCGAGACTTACATAAAATGATTGGAACAGAGTTTAACTTAGATGACTACCGATAAGCCAGAAGTATGGATGATTGCAATCACAGGCAATCCCATATCAGAGTACTATAAAGAGCATTGTACTCCCAGTTGGACGAAACACGGCTTCAAGGTCAATCATTTTGAAGCGAAGACACCGAAAGACCTTGAGACGGACGAATGTAACTTTCTTCCATTCACGATGAAGCACAGTTATTCACGCGGCGTAGATGTTGAGTTTACTCAAACAGAGAAAGCTGTTTGGTACAGTCACTATCATGCGTGGAAAAAATGCTGGGACGAACAGACGCCTTTCATTGTTGCGGAACATGATGCATGGCTAAAAAAAGACATTAATCCTAAATTTTATTTGACGAATATCACGTGCCTGTGTCATGACGAACGCATCAACAAAGAAGGAAAACTTTACGGTCGCGCTAAACTTGCGGGCGGTGCATATTATCTGACACCTAATGCCGCAAGAGAACTAATGAGAATTCGGCACCATAAAAAAGTTATATACAACTCAGATGCTTGGATACATAGAACGTGTGATAAGTTCGGCAGATGGAATGAAACCGCATGTATGCAATTCAAGAATGACGAAGTTGGCGTAACAATCGAACACAATCATCCGGGTAGACCCTTTAAGACATGAAAAGACTCATATATCAAGTTTGCTTAGGCAAAGCGAAAAACTCTGCACTCTATTCAACGTGTATTCAGTCAGTTGCGGACTATTGTTGGAAGAATCAGATCGACCACATTGTGCTGTCCAGCCCTAAGTTAAAGATAGCGCCAGATCCATTTATGACTAATCGCAGTAAAGAAGCCACTGCTAATCACGGTGGCTTTTTGCCTATCTACGAGAAAGAAAATGCCTTCGATCTGTTAGACGATTACGATCAGATTGCCATCGTTGACGCAGATATCTACATTCGCGAAGGCTCGCCCAATATCTTCGAAGACTTTGGCACTGATCATGCTTTTGGTGCTGTCTGCGAGCGAGACATGCCAATTCAGAAGTGGTACAAAGATAAGATCACTAACTACTCTATGATGCAGTATGACTTGCTTCAAAAACAAAAGAAAGCCGACTTTAAGCCAGGTCGTCTAGGGTACGAATTTTTCAACATGGGTATGATACTACTGAACAGCGAAAAGTTTAAGCCGTATCTAAACGGTCAGACCGCAAAGCAGTTTATTGAACGAGTCGAGTTTATGGACTTTGTGAATGGTAAAGGCGCATGGAAGTGGAGCACAGATCAAACGCTACTAAATTATTTCATCAAAAAATATAACGTGCCTACTAAGTATATGGACAGCAAGTGGAATGGCTTGTTTACAGCACATGAATCAATCTCTGATTGCCATTTCGTCCATTTCTTTTTGAAAGACAAGTTGCCCAATCGTGGCGAAGACGTTCAGGAACTAATGAAGCAAATATGAGTTACGAAGAAAAAACTCAGAAGTACAGCACGTGGGGCGACAAGTATCTTCAGCATACGGACGTGCTGTACTCGATTCAATACGAAGACAAGTTCAAGCCCATCAACGTTCAGTTATCGCTGTGTGAAATCTGCGATAGCGACTGCCCGTTCTGTTCTGTTGCGGCACGTCCACTAAAGAGTTACATCTCATGGCCTAAGTTGGTCAAGATGATGGAAGACTTTAAGACACTTGGTGCTAAAGCAGTAGAGATCACGGGTGGTGGTAATCCTATGCTGTATCGCGACAAAGAGCATAAGAAGAATATCACAGACGTAGTAGAGTTATGCGGTCAACTTGGCTTCGATGTGGGTATCATCACCAACAGCGAAAACATTGAGCGTCACCTAGACAAACGAGCATTTAAGTGGCTCAACTGGATTCGTATCAGTCTGATTAAACTTGACGAAGGTAAGAATCCCGAAGACTATGATTTCGGATCATTCCCTCGTGACAAGATCGGTCTGTCGTATATTATCTACGACGGCACCGGTGGTGTGCCTGACGAACTGTCTCGCACGAAGAAGCCGTATATTGGCACTACGAAAGAGTCGATTCAAAAGATCGCTCGACTGATTGAACTAAATCCCGAAGTTAAGTTCTGCCGTGTTGCAGGCAACGCACTAGTTGATGGCTATCAAACAGAGATTCAGAACAAGTGGCGACCTGTGATCGAAGAGATCGACAGTCTATCAAAGTTCTTTATTAAAGACATCTGGGACGCAACGCGACCTTTTGAAGAAGGTTGTTATGTCGGCTTGACACGCCCATACATTGCACCACATCCAGACGGTGGCGATTATCAAGTGTATATGTGCACGAGTCACGTGCTAGAAGATCGCACATACAAACTAGAATTTTCTTTGGGTAGCATTGACAACGTAATCAAGATATGGGATAATGCTAATCTGAACTACTCTATGAATGGATATCCGTATGAAGTAAGAGACAATAAAGGTAAGTGTTGGGACAAGGCTTGCGGTACGTGTTTGTACTACAACAACAACCGTTTGCTTCATACAGTAGCACAACGAATGGACCTCGACGATAGGAATTTTGCATAAATGTTTGACAAGGAATATTATGAAAGCAACAACTACACCAACTACCTAGACCGACAAGATCGTTACATTCGTCTCGCAGAAGAAGTCAGTGATTTCTTAGGTAAGATGAATCTACTACAAGAGCCAGTACTTGATTTCGGCTGTGCTGTTGGCTTTTTACTCAAGGGTCTTGAGGGCAGAAATCTAGACTGCTATGGTGTAGACATCTCAACATGGGCTTTAGCTAAAGCACGAGAACGTGGACACGATGCTAGAGGTGAAGTAGATTGGTCAACGAATCACGGTGTAGTGTTTGGTCTTGACGTGTTCGAACACATGGACTATGATGCGCTTGAAAACTTTTTTAAAAACATCAAGACCAAGGCAATCGTATTTCGTATGCCGATCTGCGCAAAGCCTGGTGAAGACTACGTGTTGGAATGTTCGCGAGTTGATCCTACGCATGTCGTTCGATGGACAAAAGCCATGTGGCGTGAATTTTTTCGCACGTTTGGTTTTCTAAATGTTGAGTTGAATCTTTCTACTATATACAACAGCGAAGGAGTCTACTCTGGTTTAGCACTGAGACATGACTACTAACTATAAGATAGAGCAACTGATTACCGAGGAAGAGAGAGCAGAACTTAGAGAACTATTCAACACCCTCGATCCTCAACTTGCTCATCAAGATTACAATTTGTTTGATGTAGACAAACGGGACATACATCCTAAACAGTGGAATGACATCATACAGAAAATTTCTGCGAGAGGCGAAAGTGAAGGTCTCACTACTCACGCTCATTATTTTGTAATGTATGGAAAGGATGCATTTACCAGAATACATACAGACGATGATAAAGTCATAAAATTAACTATCATTACCATGATAGAAACGAAAGATTTAATTGGTGGTGGTAGTTTGATTTATGATAAATACAATAGGAAGCCAAGACCCGCATTCAAATATGCGAAGAGAACCGGTAATGGTCATGGTCCATATGGAAGAGATATTATACCGGTAATCGTGGAAACGACTGACGGTCAGTCAATGATCTACGACGGCAAAACTCTGCACGGTGTTACGCAGGTTCAACAAGGACATAGACTAGTATTAGTGAGTTGGTTTAAATGACAGACTTTATAGACTCAGATGGCATGACGGATTCTGGCGGTGATGAATTCGCTACAGAAGTGTCAAAAACTTATATTGCGCACAGAGGCAATCTCTACGGACCTAATCCAGAACTAGAGAATACGATTTCACACATCGACTCTGCAATTGGTCAAGGATTTAAAGTTGAAGTTGATGTTTGGAACATCAATGGTACTATGGTTCTGGGTCACGATTATCCAAGCGACAGCGACATCTTTGACAATTATGTCATCGATAGATTTTTTATCAATCGCTCAAATCGTCTGTTAATCCATTGTAAAAATGGCGAAGCTTTGGCTCACATGATTGGGATGACAGTAGAACATGGTCCTGCATTCGAATATTTTTTCCACGATAGTGATGATTATACATTAACATCACAGTCAAGCATCGTTGCGTATCCTGATAAACATTGTCCTCTTCATATTGACGTAACTCCTACAACAATTGCGATGATGCCCGAAAGACACAACACAGACACTACGGATTTTAACGCAATCTGTACAGACTACCCAGTGAGATACCGCGACACAAGTTCTTAAACATGATCAAACTTATATTATTCGACCTTGATGGGGTATTGATCGACGCAAAAGACATCCATTACCGAACGCTAAACGAGGCGCTCGGTAAGGACTATGCAATCACTCCTGAAGAACATCTTAACATCTACGATGGTCACAAGACCCGTCAGAAACTTGATATGCTTACACGAAACAAGGGCTTGCCTCTTGAAGAGCATGATCGAGTTTACAATCGCAAACAACTTCTGACGCACTTCGAAATTCGCGAACTTAAACCTCAGGCACAAATCGTCGAGCTATTCAACAGATTGGTTGAAAATGGCTACAAAATTGGTGTATGTTCTAATAGCATTCGTTCAACTGTGCTAACGTCACTCGCAAAGTCTGAACTTATCGAACACTGCTCAGTCATCATTTCTAACGAAGACGTAAAGAATAGCAAGCCACATCCTGAGATGTATTGGAAAGCTATGTCGATGATGAACTGTCTGCCCGAAGAGACGATTATTATAGAAGACTCACCGCCCGGACTGCTGGCGGCTGAACGTTCTAGAGCCAAATATATAAGAGTAACAGACCCGTCACAAGTGACAGTCGAAAATATAATGCCTAAGATTAATGGAGAGCCAATTGTGAATAAGTGGAAAGATGATAAGTTGAACGTGTTGATTCCGATGGCAGGCGCTGGCTCTCGATTCGCACAAGCAGGCTATACATTTCCTAAGCCATTGATTGATGTAGATGGCAAGCCAATGATTCAAGTTGTTGTAGAGAATCTAGGTCTTGATGCAAACTTTATTTTTGTTGTGCAGAAAGAGCACCGAGAGCAATACAACCTAGACACCATGCTTGGTCTCATTGCGCCGAACTGTAAGATTGTCGAGGTCGATGGCATGACTGAGGGTGCGGCATGTACTGCACTACTCGCAGAAGAATTTATTGACTGGGACGCACCGCTCTTCTTTGCGAACAGTGACCAGTACGTCGAATGGGATCCTGTTGACTTCATGTACAAGATGCAGGAAACACAAGCCGATGGTGGCATTGTTACGTTCAAAGCCACTCACCCTAAATGGTCGTTTGCCAGAGTAGACGATAACGGCTTTGTTACTGAAGTTGCAGAAAAGAATCCTATTAGCGACAACGCTACTGTCGGTTACTACTACTGGAAGCACGGCAGAGATTTTGTCAAGTACGCAAAGCAGATGATTGAAAAAGACATTCGTGTCAACAATGAGTTTTATGTCTGCCCAGTGTTTAACGAAGCAATTCAAGATTGTAAAACGATTCGTACACATGAAGCGACCAAGATGTGGGGCTTGGGAACACCTGAGGATCTAGATTACTACTTGAAGAACTTCGATAATGAAATTTGAAGAACCGAGCGACTGGGAGTTATTTCAAGGAGATAGTTTCTACCAAGGATTTAAAAGTAGAGGCGAACTCTATTCAATGACTCTGCCTGATTGGGAAATCGCAGAGAAATATCTAGATCAAAAGCGTGGCTGTTTAGATATTGGTGGTCACATTGGGACTACAGCACTACGTTATGCTAATAACTTTGAGCAAGTCTATTCGTTCGAACCTCTCTATCATGAGATAATGAATCGAAATCTGAGTCATGTCACTAACATCGAAGTGTATCCTTATGCTGTTTCTGATGCAGACGAAGAGATGACAATGATTATGCGGGCGGGCAATACTGGTCTGTCTTTAATTCTTACGGACGAAACGCGCCACTATAAAACCAGAGCGGGTTACAATCCTAAAGAAATCAAGATGGAGACAAGAGTAGTAGACGATTACCAATTCACCGAAATTGATTTTATTAAAATTGATACAGAAGGCTTTGTGCTTCGTCCTCTTAAGGGAATGCTACATACACTAGAAGAAAATGATTGGCCCTTGCTTCAAATTGAATTCAACAATTTAAATCCTAATACAGAAGAGTGCTTTGCTCTGCTGAAAGATTTAAACTATAAACAGGTCGATCAGTTTCATGTAGATCATTTCTTTCAGCGAGTTTAATTATGAGAGTTGCAGTCTGTATTTCTGGCGCTTGCGTCAGTAAGAATCCTAACACCAATCTGCAAAAAAATCTAAGTAGAGTCAAGCAATTCTTCCCAGACTATGATTATCACTTCGCTACGTGGTCTAGTTTTCAGAGAACGTTTGAAAACAATTTTCCCGAAGAAACTGCACACTATTATCCTGAGCCTGACATAGGCTATCATCCTTACTTCGACATTCCGCCAGAACACTGGGAGTCTAATCGTTTCGCAGAGACCAAATCGTTTATACAGCGAGGTGGTATGCACAGGCGTGAGTGGACTTCACATCACACTAAACAACACTTGATTCATGCATGGCTTTGTGATAAGATAAAGGATGATTATGATGTGGTGGTTCGTGCACGATTTGATACGTGGATATACAAAGACGCAGATTTTATACCTTATGTGATCGACACTTATGAGAACAACCGTATCAATTCGTTCTCAGCCACGAAACAAAATTACTTTGATATGTTGCGTCAGTTTGATACTAATCCTGCTGGTAGACATCACAATTGGATCGTCGATCAGTTGATTATGCATCCGATGAGTTTTATCGATAGGGCGTACGTCGATAGGTTACACGAAGAGCAACGCTTGCATCCCGCAGAGATGGGTTGGTATCAAGTGTTGAGCAAGCCTAACGGTAGCACACATCGATGCTTTGACGGCTGGGTCAATCATGACAAAAACGTTTTGGAAAGATTCTTTAGATGAAGAAGATCATACTACAGCACTGGACAGGACCTCTAGGTGAACTAGAAGAACGTTCAAAAGCAAACATCGAAGAGTATGCTAAGTTATGCGGTGCAGACTACCAGTTGATATCTGGTAACGTGTTTAGAAAACATCTATCAGCACCATGCCAAAAGATGATAATGCTTGACTCGCAGTTCGATGAGTACGATATGGTCGTCATGATGGACATCGACATGTTTACTCGCAAGGGTATGACAAAGAACATCTTCACTGACGATACAGGCATTGGTCGTCACTTTGGCATTCAGCCTTCGCTACGACAGAAACTCTTTCAAAGATTCCCTTTACTTGGTGACACCAGATATCCATATTGGGGTGGATCCATCTATCGTCTAGACAAAGACATTCGCAAGAAACTCCGAGTGCACATGGTAGACTGGGAGATGGATCATTTTAATAACAACTACGAAGACGAAGGCATCATGCATCGTCTCGCTATCAAAGCAAATCTCAAAGAAACGCCTGATGTCTATCTCGACGAAGACAAGTGGAATCGGTCGTCGTTTGAAGAGAACGTAAGTGATGGATATATAATCCACGTAAGGCGTAAGATGAAGAACACGCCCGGCAGACCATCGCCAAAACAAGACAAGATTTTGAACTATAGAAAATTAGTATCGCAAGGAATACTTGAATGAAAGTAATGATTACAGGAATGGCAGGTTTTATTGGATTTCATACTGCTGTTCATTTCAAGCAAGCCGGACATTTCGTAACTGGCTTTGATAATTTTAATTCATACTATGATCCCTCGCTAAAGATGAAGCGAGCAGGTAAACTGAATGTTGATCACGGCATCATTTGTCGTAATATGGATCTAAAAAATCTCGACGATTTCTCAGACTGGATAAAAGACGTTAAGCCTGATCTAGTAGTGCATCTTGGTGCCATGGCAGGCGTTCGATACTCGATGGACAATCCTCAAGAGTACGTTGATAACAACGTGACGGGTTCTTTGAACTTGATTAAGGCTTGTGAAGAGGCTGGTGTTGAAAACGTCATCTATGCTTCTACGTCTTGTGTGATGCACGGCAATCCATTACCATGGAAAGAAGATGACTATCTGTATCAGCAGATCAATCCGTATGGCTATACAAAGTGCATCAACGAGTCGCAGTTTGCGATCTCTAAGATTCCGAACGCTGTTGGCATGAGATTCTTTACTGTGTATGGTCCGTGGGGAAGACCTGACATGGCTCTGTTTGACTTTACGAAGAACATTCTGGCAGGTAATGAAATCACTCTGTTTAACTACGGTGACATGAAGCGTGACTTTACGTACATCGATGACATTGTGCAGGGCATCTGGCTTGTTGCCAATAACATGACGCCTCGTGACATGTACAATATTGGCTACGGTAAGCAGGTTGAACTTGAGCGATTTGTTACTGCTATCGAAACATCGTTGGGCAAAAAGGCTAATAAGAACTATGGACCTAAGCATCCCGCTGATGCGACAGAGACCTGGAGCGACACAACAAAACTTCAGAAACTTGGTTACAATCCTTCTACGCCAATCGAAGAGGGTGTTGACAACTTTGTAAAATGGTACATGGAGCATTACTCATGAAGAATGTAATTTATCAGTATTGGGACGGCAATGTTCGACCTAGCGCACAGTACGGCTCTGACTGTATGCGCGAATATGCAGAGCGAATTGGTGCTGAGTATGTGTTCGATAGAAATGCACAGTTCGGTAAGAAGTATGGATTAGGAAGAGTAACCCCTTATTATGGATGTTTCAAGCCTGTCTTCGACGACAAATATCTTGATTACGATAATATTCTGTTTTGCGATACTGATATATTTCCAGTCGATGGACTAGAAGAAAACGTTTTCGAATCATTTACTGGTGAACTAGGCATGGGTCAAGAGCCTTTACAGCCTCAGTATCGGTACGACAAAAAACTGAACAAGCAGTGCAATTCGAAAACCGAAGAACACTGGGCTAAACTGGTGACAGAAAAGTACGGCTGTGATTTGCCGCGCGACGATAAAAATCGCCTACTTGTATTCAACTCAGGTGTTGTGTTATACTCTAATGCTGGTCTACGCAAATGCCGTGAACAGTTTAAGCCGTTTCAAGAGTACGTTCAATTAGTTGATCGTGATCCTATCTGTGGTGGCAAAGTGTATGGCACTGATCAGGGTTATCTACATGCAATGGCAACATCTATGGACATTGACTTCGTTGAGATAGACACCGAATGGAATCGCTGTATCACATGGGATCCATACGACAACGGTTCTGGGTTTGCTCGACTTGCTGTTGATTCTAAAACAAAGAATACTAAGTTCGTGCACATTCAAATGAGAGGTGCTGATAATCAGTCTGACAAATGGCACTGGACAGTTGCGAATCGACCCAAGACTGAATGGACACAAATGCAAAACGGCGTAATGATTCGATGATCTATTGTATCGGCTTGTCTCGTACAGGCACTACAAGCTTCAGCGATTTTATGGCTCGCTGTGGCTATAACATTCTACACTATCCGAATGAGACACAACTGTTCGGTGGCTTTGGCGACGGTGCAAGCGACATACCCGTTGTACTACATTATAAGAAACTCGATAAGATGTTTCCTAAGTCTAAGTTCATTTATACGGTTCGTGATAACTGGGTCGATGCAGTAGAGCCATACTTTCTTCGAAAGAAAGGACGTGTCAATCAAGCATCGGCGCAGTTAGAGATTCGCAGACAGGTGTACGGAAGCGTAGACTGGGATCGTGAGACGTACGGGAAAGCGTACGAGCGCCATGATCAAGACGTTCGAAACTATTTCAGTGATCGACCCGATGACTTGTTGATTCTTGATATTATTGGTGGCGATCCTGTAAGCAAAGTTACAGACTTTCTTGGGATTGAAACGAAGTTATCTCAGTTCCCTAAATCTAATTCACGAGAGAAGACTTGGAAATGAATGATGCATATGTGATCACGTTACAAGGCAATGACCTGTCAGAGTCTTGCGCTGAAAAACTTATCGAATCTTCCCGAGCAGTAAATAATGAGTTCGAACCTATTAAGTTCTATGGCATTATTCCCGAGCGAGTAATTTCTCTGATGCAGTTGCACAATCTCAAGTGGAACTATCCACTAACGGAACCTGTGCTTGACATGCAAACAGGACTATGGAAACATCCTTACGTCACCGCCGTATCAGAGAAACGTATTGCCTGTTTTTTGTCGCACTATCTTTTGTGGAAAATGTGTGCAAAAAATGAAGAGGGTATGTTTATCTTCGAACACGATGCAGAGTTCATTGAGCGAGTAGACGTGACTATGTTAAACGAGAGTTCTTTTGACATTATTGCATTAAATGATCCTCGTGGTGCTACTCGCAAATCTAGCGAATACTACCAAGCAGTTAAGTTGAGACTGCCCGAGAAAGTTGTGCCTGTGCCTAAGATTGATCAAGATCAAATTCCTCAAGGTCTGCCTGGCAACTCTGCATACTTCATTAAACCAGAAGGAGCACGTAAACTTCTTAAACTTGTATCGGAGTATGGTGCATGGCCAAACGATGCAATTATGTGCCGCCAGCTAATGCCTAAGAAACTCGGCATTGTTACGATGTTCAACACAAAAGTGCAAGGCGTTGAATCGACTACAACGTTATGAAAATAGGCGTCTTCGTTACAGGTCAAATTCGAAATGATTTCGATGACGCAAGATATTGTCTCGACCTTTTAGAGAATGGATTTCCCACTGCGGAGTTTAAGTATTTGGTATGGGACTATGAAGTTGAGCAACATCGAAGACTGCTGAATACGATCTCACTGGGTGATTTAGAAAAGATACCTAACTTTGATATTCACTACAGTCCATATCTAGATAATCCTACCGCCAGCGAACATTATCAATACAAGAAAAAACTGAAGAATCCAAACGAACGGCATCTGCACCAAACAAAGCAGATGCTACTGCATGATCATCTTATGCAGTTACACGGATCAAAGTATGATGTGATTGTTCGTGTTAGATGGGACACGTGGGTTTCGCCTCTAATAGACTTTACATCGTATGCAAAAGAATGCTATAATAACTCCTGTGTAATTTCTATAAACACACGATCAGATTATTGGGATGATCTTTTGCACATAGGCGAAGATCACGGCACTCATGCGCCGCATATCAAACATCGAAGACCTGATGGCACGATTGACGCGCCGATATGCTTTGACATGTTTCAAGATCAAGGTCTGATAATACATCGAAGAGACGATTGGAATAGCGAGTTTGTGCAAACGCTACATAAAGAAAAGAAACTGCTAGCCGCAGAGTTTGGTTGGTGGCAAATTATGGTTGATGGCACAAGTCATCATCGATGGAAACACTACGATGGTGGTGCTGGTCTTTCAAGGTCTGTTAGAAAAGTTGACCGAGAAAAAGTGAGAATGATATTTTGAAATCATACGTAATTACAATTATGTCTGAGCCAAGGTCTGTTGAGAGTGCACAACGGTGCATCGACTCAATGCCTGAGTACAACATTGAGATGTTTCCTGCAATCACGCCAAAAGACAATCCGTTTAAGATTGCAGAGAAAAAGGGCATACCGATCGATCTATTCAAAGAGGGATACTCACGCATCGAAAACTGTGTATCAGCCTTTCTTTCTCATCACTCGTTATGGGAGAAGTGCTACGAAGAAAAGACTGAGTACCAAATCTTTGAGCATGACGCAGTATGTACTAACAACATTCCAAAGTTTATACCGTATCAAGGGTGTATTTCATTGGGTGCTCCTAGCTATGGACGATTCGAAACGCCGATGAAAATTGGTGTTGGACCACTGTCAAGTAAAAGATACTTTCCTGGTGCTCATGCTTATCGTCTTAAGCCTGTTGGTGCTAAGACTTTATTGCATCGAGCAAAGACAGATGCTAGACCTACTGACATTTACTTGAACGCAGATTACTTCCCTTGGCTTGAAGAGTATTACCCTTGGCCAGTGGTTGTAAAAGAAACGTTTACTACAATTCAACGACTAGAGGGCTGTGTTGCAAAGCACGGCTATAATGGTGGCTATGAAATCCTTACCGTCTAATGAGCGATGTTTTATCACGGGATGTGATGAAAAGACTGAATGGCAACTTAAGTGGTTCTTAGAGAACTATCTTAAGCATAACAAGACGCCAATTGTATTTGCTGACTTTGGTGTTAGCGAAGAGATGCGATCTTGGATTTGGCAAGTAAGTGCCTTTGCTGACATTATCGAGATTCCGAAACAACGTGTTGGTGGTTGGTTTTATAAGCCAACTGCGATGCTAGCCTCTCCTTGTGTAGAGACGTGTTGGATTGATACTGACATCGAAGTGCTAGGCGACATGTCTGGCATTTTTAAGTACGTTGAAGATAACAAGATTGGTATGGTCGAAGACAAGCCTTGGAGCAAGCGTCGAGGCGAAAAGTGGCACAACTCTGGCGTTATAGCAATTCGTGGTAAGCCAGCAATGTTGCATAAGTGGGCTAACGAGTGTCGTGGTAAGCCTAATGTCGGAGATCAAGAAGTGTTACACAGCATTGTGAATCTCAACCCTTTGATGCGACTGACACACATCTCGGACATACCAAATATATACAATTGGCTTCGCATTCAAATCATCGACGGCGAAGATTCTCCTAAAAAGTTGGCTATGCATTGGACTGGTCAAAAAGGCAATGACGTGATACGGAAGAAAATGTATAATGAGTAAAGTAATTCATGTATTAGGAAACGGTGACAAGGCACACTACTACACTCGCGAAAAACGCGAGGGTATGAAACTGCTATGTAACATGCCTCCGTTCGAAATGGATCCTAAAGAAGTCTACGCAACATGCATGGTTGACTTTAAGATGATGATGGCTTTGACCGAAGGCTCGATCAAACTTGATCAGTATGAATGGGTACTCGGCACTCGCCCTCGAATCTGGATGTACGAGCGAAGCACATTTTATCTGAAGTATGCCAATCGTGTTCGTGAATTCTATACTCACGTGCCTAAGTATGCGGGCAATGCGACCAACTTTAACTGTGGTCACATGGCAGTTCACTACGCGGCAAACAAGCACAAAGCAGATGAGATTCATATGTATGGATTCGATACCATCTTCGATTTCAACATGCGGAGCGTGACAGACTTGGTGCTGTCTAGTGATCGTGGTGACACTAACAACTATCGTCTACTAAACAACTGGCGTCCGATCTGGAGAGATATCTTCCGTGAGTTCAAGAACACCAAGTTTGTTCTCCATCACAACCACGACAGCCTGAAAATACCCAAGCTTGACAACGTTGAAGTGAAAGTGTATAATGATAAGTTATCAGCAACACAGACTCGCAATGATGTGAGCGATATCAGCGACGGTCGTGGAATGCAAGTCCCTATCGACACTGCACCACTCAATCGTAAGCAGAGACGTGCACAAGAAGCGATGCAACGCAAGGCAAAATAATGTTTGAACATGTTGGTGTAGACTTAGGTTATGACGACCTAGAGTCTAACACGAGTGAATCTGGCAGATTATACGAAACACCAGACGGCGTAAAGTATCCGTCTATTACTACTGTTCTTTCGATTCTGTCACAAGACGCCATTCAAGCGTGGCGCAGACGTGTCGGTGAAGAAGAGGCTAATCGTATATCATCACGAGCCTCTAAACGCGGCACGGCTGTTCATGCTATCGTTGAAGACTATCTCAACAACGTCGAAGACTACAAAGAGAAATATCCTCTTAACATCATTGACAATTTTCTACCTCTGAAAAAAATCCTAGATACACGTATAGGTAAGATATACGCACAAGAAGTTCCGATGTTCTCTCATCACTTGAGAGTTGCTGGTCGAGTTGACTGTGTTGCTGAGTTTGATGGTGTGTTGTCGATCATTGATTTCAAGACATCACGCAAACTTAAGCAGAAAAAATATATCGAAAACTACTTTATGCAAGAGTCTGCATATGCTATAATGTTCGAAGAAAGAACTGGCATACCCATCACACAACTGGTTACATTGATTGCAGTTGATGATGAACAGCCACAAGTCTTTATCGAACATCGTGATAACTGGACAAAACCCTTGATAGAAACTATTGAGAAGTATGAAGCGAGGCAACGTAGAAAAAATGGCAAACGTTGAAGAAAAAACTGTATACGATAATTTTATCGGTAAGAAAGAGCAAGACAATCGACCTGCTACTCTAGCAGAGTTTCTTGGCGAAGATGAAGATGCAATCTTCGAAGAGCCGTGGCAAGAACACTGGCAGGGCATGCCTGAGTTTGAGCAAGAAGACAACAAACCCTACAAGACGATCAACGTACACTTTCGTACCAAAGAAGACTACGAAGAGTTTGCAAAGTTGATCGAGCAACCTCTATCGGGAAAGACAAAATCGATTTGGCATCCTCGATTAGAGATTACCAAAAACGCACTCATGCGTTGGATTGAGGATAACGATGACTAATCCAAGATATCCTGTTTACATTATTTCGAAAGGGCGTCACGAGTCGATGTTTACATCGCGCTCGTTGGCGCGTATGAAAGTACCACACTACATTGCAATTGAGCCACAAGATGAAGCAGATTACGAACAAGCACTGGACAATTTTGGGATACGGGAGTTTGTTACTCTACTGGTTGCACCTTTCTCTAATCACGGTGACGGTCCTGGGCGGGCTAGAAACTGGTGTTGGGATCACTCAATAGAACTTGGTGCAAAGCGTCACTGGGTTCTTGATGACAATATTCAAGACTTTTATCGTCTGCATAAAAACGTGCGTATTCGTGTCGAGTCTGGTGTCTGCTTTCGTGTGATGGAAGACTTTGTTGATCGATACACTAATGTGAAGATCGCTGGTCCTCAGTATCGATTCTTCTGCGCACCTAATCAAAAGTATCCGCCTTATGTGGCGAACACGCGCATCTATTCGTGTCTACTGATCGAGAACGATTGCAAGCACCGCTGGCGTGGTCGTTACAACGAAGACACCGATATCTGTCTGCGCGTTCTCAAAGACGGTGACTGCACCGTACAGTTCAATGCGTTTCTACAAGGCAAAGCCGCAACGCAGACTGTCAAGGGTGGTAACTCTGCTGAGTTCTATCACAAAGAAGTTGGCTACGATCCTAAAACTGGCGAAGCACTCAAAGCGGATGATCTACTTGAAGTAAAAGATAGATACAATGTGGTCGGTACTGTCGCTAAGTCACAGATGCTCGTTGACATGCATCCTGACGTGGCAAAGATGGTGTGGCGATACGGTCGCTGGCACCATCACGTGAACTATGATTCTTTCAAGAAGAACAAGTTGGCATTTAAAGAAGGGATCGAAGTGCCGAAGGGTGTGAACAACTACGGCATGAAGCTAGTGACGAATTGGGGTGTTGAGTGAATATTAAAGAAGCGACTAAAGAGTTGCACGATCAAGTAGAAGAGACAACGTTTTCACAACGTCTTGTCAATGGTGACTATGACGAAGACGATTACGTTCGGTACTTGAATGCGCAGTATGTAATCTTTGACGCTATGGAAAATCATTTCGAATATCGTATTCCGAACGATGCACTCTATCGCTGTGAAGCCATCGAAAAAGATTTGCTTTCTCTAGGCAAGAGACCTTCGCGCTTGATTACTCCTTACTCGGCTTGCTATTATGCTGACTACATTTTGGGCGTTGATGAATGGCGTGATGCAGAAAAAAACTCGCACATGTATCTCAACTATCTTGGCATGATGTTTGGTGGCAGTATTGTGTCGAAAGGAGTGCCGACTCCAGGAAACATATATAAGTTTGAGTCGAGACAAGAGTGTATTAAAAACATTCGCGAACTAGAACTTGACGTAGAGCAAGTCAAAGAAGGCTTCCGTTATCAAATCAAGTTGATGGAAGAACTAGAAAGGATAAAAAATGTGGAATAAGTTTATCGAGTTAACCAATGATCTTGATGACTTATGTAAAAGTCAATGTGGCTCGCCCGAAGAGCGAGGACCTTGGCATCCTAATCACATAAACAAATTCTACAGTTCTGTTCGGTGTGAGATGGCTCACACGTCTGTTGTTGATCTTAGAGAGGAAAGAGGCTTGTGGATGATGCACACAGCCTTTTTTGCTAGCCCGCAATATCCTATGCCCATTTATGGCTTTGATGTTATCTGCGGTGAAAAGAAAGTGACGGGTTGTTTTCATGACATGTCGCCAACTGGTTCAAAAAATAAGATTGACAGCGTGTGGAAAAACATCACACGAAATTTTGAACCAGCACGTAAGCGCGAGTTGCCTGAATGGGCAAACTTTTTTAGTGACAACATGATTGTCATGGGTGCTACTAACAACGAAAGCGATATCGAACAAGTTTGTAACATAGGTTATCTCATGGCAAACGCTTGGTTCGAACATCTAGACATGGGCGATCCGCTTATCAATGAGTTTGCGCTAATGTCGCATGAGCAGGGCAAAATAGATTACTGCGAAGGTCAGTTGAAAAACGAGAGAAGTAAAGACGTGATGACAAACGTTTTGGGAATGGAGAGAGAATATGTCGAGAGATTTAAACGTATCCAATTCCCCTATTAAAAGGGCGCTTTGGAAGATTGCAGGAATCATTAGTGTAGGTATTGCTTACATTGGCTTTGTGACGCCTGGCATTCCGTTCTCAATCTTCCTTGTATTTGCCGCCATCTGCTTTAGTAAGTCTAGTCAGAAGTGGCACGACTGGCTTTACAATCACAAGTATTTCGGACCATTTCTCACGAACTGGGTCGAGTATCGAGTCTTTCCGACAAGACTCAAATATGCGATGCTGATCGTCATGTCCAGCTCGCTAACCTTTCTTTGGTTTACAACCCACAATCTGACTGCTGTTCTCTGGTCAGCCGCTTTTATGGCTGGTATCGTGGTCTGGTCATGGAGATATCCAGGATCTAAAGAAGAGTATGATCGAAGAAATCGATCAAAAACAGCGGAATAATCGAAAAAAACTTCGAAAAAAGTGTTGACATTTCTCCAAATCCTGCGATAATTACCATGTAATTGAGAGATAGGAGAGTTGTTATGGCTAGAATTATTTACCAGTGTGAGTTTGATCGAGAGGGTCTTGAGAACGAAATTGACTTCAATCAAGCCCTTCGAATTATCAAAGGTTTCATGGGCACTGAAAGCACCCTTGACGCCCTTATGGGTTTTGAGAAGCGTTACGAAAAAGCTGAAAACGAAGCTTACGAGTCTGATGACTACAGTTTCGACAATGATTGGCGATATGAGATATTCTCTTACAATCTCTTGGTCGAAGGTTTCTCTAAATTGTTTGCACCTAAGGAGGTCGCTTAGTGTTTAAAATGCCTACGTATGTTTACAATCCGTACTTGGTCGAGTTCACCAAGTACGGTAATCGAGTCACTGAGACTCTGCATTATCTTGATGTTGTCGGTGAACCTCGCCGTCGAATTGGTGACTCAGTAACGGTTAATGTGAACAAGCAAAAGCGCATTGGTATTATTATGGGAGTAGAGTAATGAGTGAAGTGAAGTGGTATGCCCGTGGTGAGATGGGCGAGTATGTCTTGAGTTTGGTTGAGTCTCTGAGTGATAAGATGATCACCAGTGACGCTTTCATCTACCGATTGCGTCAAGCTGGACTGAGTGATCAAGAGATCATGGATGTCTACTGCGAGGACGTGCTAGAGATTTAAGTTTTTTGATGGGGATGTGCTTTCGAAAATTGCTACTGATTGCTATGTGGCACTACCCCATCTTTTTTACAGAGCAGGAGACTGAAAACAGTAGGTCGGCCTGTAGCGAGGGTTAACAACCTTGCGAGTAGGTTTTGCCAGTCCCTATCTAACCCAATACTGGCACCATCTTTTCGGTTATATTCTTAGAACAAAAAAGTCTAAAAAAAGTGTTGACAGACTGACTAAATTCTGAGATAATTACTGCGTAAGTTAGAGAGAGGCTTTGATTATGAAACTTGTTATCCAAACCCAATTCTGCGAGAACTACGGCGCCCATGACTGGGACGGTAAGGGCGAGTGTCCGCAGTACTGGAAGTTCAAGGGCGGTGAGACCTACATCGTCGATGTGAACCTGCAGGAAGCGCAGGACAAGTCGTTCTACGCTCGTGTTGCGAAGTGCATCGAGCACTCTTCAGACTACTCTAAGGAGTACATCATTGGTGAGACTCTGGTCGATGATATCGACTTTAAAGAGTCGGATCACTGCGATGAGTGGGAATCTCCCATTTACTGCGCTCTCATGTCAGACCGTGACGAACTCATGTGCAAGCAGATTGCACGTAAGTACAACATGGATGCGACTCCGTTCGGTGAGCGTTCATGGCATCAAACCGAAGAAGGTCGCTCTGAGATGCGACTCCTCACCTTTGATGACATGGATGAGTTAGAACAATACTTCGCAAAGAAAGAGGCGGCAGGAGAATTGGCGCCTCTTCCGGAGGTGGCATGAGAGACTGGCTTCAACTTGGAATCTATGCAACTGCTTTAGCGATAGTTGTGTTTATGGTGGGCTGGTATGTTCACTTCATCTGGTCTGATTGCTTGAATGAGAATTCTTTTTTGACTTGTGCAAGGATGCTACGATGATGGGCACTTCATTACAGGGTTACGTTAATACTACATATCAACATTTGGTTGAGACGCTTGGTCAGCCCACGTACTCAAATCCCTCTGCTGACGGTAAAGTGAATACTGAGTGGGAGTTGATGTCTGAGTACGGACCTGTTACAATCTATGATTGGAAAGATTTTGATGGTGGCGAGTTGTCTCGCTCGGGCGTCAAATATCAATGGCATGTTGGTGGTAAAAGCATACAAGCATTATTTTATGTTGAGGGTTTGTTGGGCATATGAGAAATAAACTAGATCAGTCTGATTTGACTGATGAAAATTTTTTCTGGGGTGGCGTTGCTTGTGTAATGATTATATCGGCGGCATTGATCGGTAGTTACATCTTCGATCTTCCTGGCGGTACAAAAGTGGACAAAGAGTCTGGTGAGGGCTTGCATATGTCAGATTATGGATCTGATGGCTGTATCGACATATGGTGTCCAGAAGTTTCTGAAAATCCTTCGGCTCAAGAGGCATCTCTCTCACCTCTCTCTCAGCCTCTTGAGTCGGAGGTCACTAAATACAATGAGCGGGAGCTTGAGTGTCTAGCACTTAACTCGTACTTTGAATCGAGAAACCAATCTGTTGCTGGTCAAATCGCTGTCGCTCAAGTGGTGTTAAATCGAGTTGAGAGTCCTCGATTTCCAAACACCATCTGTGATGTTATTCAACAAGGGCCTACGTATAAAAACTGGAAGGGCAACGAACTGCCTGTGCGTAACAAGTGTCACTTCTCTTGGTGGTGCGATGGTCTTAGTGATATACCAAAAGACGAAGAGACGTACCGAGGAATATTGAGTCTTGTTACTACGATAGTTGAGGACAAGCCTCTTGACATTACGAGCGGAAGCTTGTATTATCATGCAGACTATTCTAGCCCTTGGTGGATAAATAGTTTCACTCAAACAATGGTGATCGACGATCATGTCTTCTACACAGAAAAAGACGATTAACAATCTGGTCGCGAAACATGCTCGCAAGTTCAATCGGGCACAGGTGATGGCGGACCGCAAAAAAGCGGCTCGCCTTGGTTACATTAAACATAAAGGAAAAGACTATGAGTAGAGTGGCACTTGTGGGCATGACAACGCCCAGTGCGTCCACTGGCTGTAACACTGCGAATGAATTGATTGCATATGCGGCTCGTGTAAGTAATCCAGCCAATCAGAACAATGAGAAAACTGCGCCTAAACTTATTGAATATTTGATTCGCGAGAATCACTGGTCGCCTTTTGAAATGGTGTCAGTCACTATGGAGATTGTGACAACCCGTGACATTTCTCGCCAGATATTGCGACATCGGTCGTTCTCGTTTCAAGAGTTTTCGCAACGCTATGCGGTGAGCGATTCATTTGCTCTTCGTGAGGCTCGCTTGCAAGATCCAAAGAATCGACAGAACTCTATTGAACTAGAAGACACCGATGACTTTGGTAAAGGCGGCAATAAGACTCCGCAAGAGCGTCTGTACGAAAACTGGAATATGAAGCAGTCTGAAGTGGTTAATCTTGCGAAGCGCACTTATCAGTGGGCACTAGACAACGGCATTGCAAAAGAGCAAGCCCGCGCTGTACTGCCCGAAGGTAACACCGAGACAACGCTGTACATGGCTGGTACGCTTCGCTCGTGGATTCACTACTGTGAACTTCGACGTGCACACGGTACGCAGAAAGAACATATGCGAGTCGCTGATCAATGCTGGGATGTTTTGAAACAACATTTTCCTGACGTTGCAAAGGCAGTGGAGGCTCACTATGAATTCTAAGAAAGCCAAGTTGATGCGTAAAGTTGGCAAGGTTGAACGTAAAGATAAAAAGATGTATAATAGTCTATCAGCAGAAGAAAGAAAACTGTTGAGTGACGTTTACAAATTTTCACTGACGAGGAAAGTTCCTAAGCAATGAATGTCTTTTATCTGCATCCCGACCCTATCGTTTGTGCCGAACAGCACTGCGATAAGCATGTTGTCAAAATGCTGGTCGAGTATGCCCAACTCATGTCAACTGCACATCGAGTGCTAGATGGCGAACTCTGGTATGGTAGATCAACTGCGGGTCGCAAGATTCAGCGATACTTTCATCCAGATCCCACCATGAATCAAGAGCTATATAAAGCTTGTCACATCAACCATCCGTCTGCTAAATGGGTACGCTACTCATCTGCAAACTACTCGTGGTTGTATGACATGTGGACGGCACTACACTGTGAGTATGAACATCGTTATGGTAGAACCCACGAGTCGTATCGGAAGTTGAACTATCATCTTCTTTTACCTCCTGAAAAGTTCTCTAGTGAAGGCTTTACTGAGCCAACACCAGCGATGAACCATTACCCGCAATGCATTGTCGAAGGTGATTCAATAACATCGTATCGCAATTACTACATTGAAGCGAAAGCCGCTTTTGCTCGATGGACTAATCGTGATGCCCCAGATTGGTGGAACACGCATGAGTGGAAAAGGGAGCAAACCGAGACCGTTCTCGGTTGATCGCAAAGTGTTCGAAAGTAATTGGGACAGAATTTTCGCTGTGAAGCAAAGTAATCAAAACGTTCCTACTGACGAAGAAAAACGTAAAAAGAAAGAACAGGCACAGGACCCTAGAAATGGCTAGAGATCCTATAGAAATTAGCAACTACTGGTCTGATGACAGTACGCTTGAATCGATTGTTCTCAAAGATAACGATGGTTACTTTGTTGAGATTTATCGAGACGCTAGACTGGTCGCGATTTTACGTGAGGGTCTAACTTCATTGGACAAAGCCGAAGAAGTAGCAGAAAACGCTGTTATTGAAAACATATGGACTGAAGATCGATATGCCGAAACGCGCTAAGTTTACTCCCAAGAAAAAGAAGACCTTGACTCCCGAACCTAACTGGGAGAAACTTAAGAAGGCTAAGACAGAAGAAGAACAGATTGCCGCTTGGCTAGAGTGTGATGCCTTTGTGCACACCGAAGTCACTGAGCGCGAGTATCTGCATTCAACTAAAAAGTTTATTCGTGATCGTACTGATTGGGACTGTTACGAAGAGACGTTGAAGATACCAGACGTGTTTCTTGCCACTATTGGTAAGAGCGGATGGAAAGCCTATTTACTCGGGTACATGCCCGAAAAAGTAAAGGTGCAGTTCAAAAGACAACTGTTTGAGATGATTGACAAATCAGACAAACTGCGCGAACATATGGCTTATGAGCCACCCATTCATCCATCGATTGCTGATCTTGATGATGATCATAAACTTCATCCTACGAAAGTGAAGCAGTGGATTGATTACTGGAAAAAGTTTGTGTCTGCGTCGAAGAACAACGACAAACTGACACAAGAACAAATAACCGCGCGTACATACGTGTATAACATGCAGACATATCTTAAGAGTGGTGTCTGGCTTGATTCACACTATGGCGAGCGCCGAGAAAACAAAATTGTTCCTGTCTGTATCGCACCAGCGTATGATAAAGATGGTTGTATTGTAAGAACCAAAGGTACATACTACAGAGACATCGGAGCAGTTTGGGGAGAAATGGAATGACAGTTGGTAGTATGATTATGACAAAGCCTAAATTTGCGAAGCGAATCGAGGAGATTGTCAGACTCAAAAATCTAAGTTACATTGATGCCGTGTTGTACTTCTGTGAAAAGAACAACCTCGATGAAATCGATGTAAAGAAGTTTATTGCAGGTCCGATCAAAAGTAAGATTGAGGCTGAGGCTATGAAACTAAACTTTCTGCCGCGCGGAAATGAACTGCCTCTTGAATGACCGAAAAGAAGAAAGCGTTACTTCCGTATGGCGGCGAGATCAGTGCGCCAGCAATAACGCTACCCGATACTGAACTATTTAAATCGGAACGTGGATCGTTAGCCAAGAATTATTTCGAAAACAAACTGGCTCTCCTTAACGAAGAGTACAATCAATTAGTGGAGCTTGCAGAAGATAATCAAATGATCTATCAAGCGCAGTACAATTTTGTGCCACGAGTAGGACAGACATACCATTTGTATCGAATCGAAAGTGGCAAGATTACTCTAAGTCTGATTGAACCTCAGGCTTGGAATAAAGAGTATCTAGGATCGTATGAGTTTACAGCAGATTCAATTTGGAAAAAAGTTGACTGGTGAAAATTTTTGTGATACTATATACATCTATATTATGAATAAAGTGGACAAATTTAAATACACTGTTTATACAAGGAAATACATATGTCTTTTTCAAATCTCAAGCGTAATCGCAATTCTATCTCCGACCTAGTCTCCGCCGCAACAGCGGGTGATGCCCCCACCGAAAAGAAGTCCTACGTCGATGAACGTCAATGGAAGCCCACCGTTGATAAAGCAGGCAATGGCTACGCAGTCCTGCGTTTTCTACCTGCACCCGAAGGCAACGAACTGCCTTGGGTTCGATACTGGGATCATGGCTTCAAGGGTCCTACCGGTCAATGGTATATCGAAAAGTCTTTGACTTCGATTGGTCAGCAAGATCCTGTTGGCGAATTGAACTCTCGTTTGTGGAACTCTGGTAATGAGGCTGACAAAGAAACTGCACGTTCACAGAAGCGCCGTCTTCACTACGTTGCAAACGTTCTTGTCGAATCTGACCCAGCGAATCCTCAGAATGAGGGCAAAGTCTTTCTGTACACCTTCGGTAAGAAAATCTTCGACAAGATCATGGACGTGATGCAACCACAGTTCCAAGACGAAGATCCCGTAAACCCATTTGATTTCTGGGAAGGTGCTTCGTTCAAACTGAAGATTCGGAATGTCGAAGGCTATCGAAACTATGACAAGTCAGAGTTTGCATCTCCTGCTCCTCTGCTTGGTGGTGACGATGGTGAACTTGAGCAAGTCTATGATCAACTCTTTGATCTGAACGAGTTTACTGATCCTGCACAGTACAAGACCTATGACGAACTCAAAGCCCGTCTTGCTCTTGTACTTGGTGAAGCGGCTCCTCGGACTGCAAGAGCAGACGTTGATCTAGATGCAACCCGTGCACCAACGCCCATCCGAGCAAGTGCTCCTGCGGAACCTGAAGTTGTAACCGCAGACCTTTCAGCAGATGGTGAAGAAGATACTCTTTCATACTTTGCGAAACTCGCCGCTGAAGATTGATCGTAGTAGTGCAAAGGGAGCCTTCGGGCTCCCTTTTTTTATGCCCCAGCGTAAGCGTCGGCTCGCGATCCGTTTGATTGAGTAGGTTGTGGTAGAGGTGCTCCACCGCCAGTTGTCGTACTATTGTTTGTAGTTGTTGTCGGAGCATTAGTGTTATTGACAACTGTAACTGTTGGTGCTTGACCCGCTTCTTCAGCCGCTCGTGCTTCCATTCTCTGTCTACGTACGTCTGCACGTGTGCGTGGACGCGAGGCTTCTTCTGGTGGTGGTTCATTTACTGACGCGGCTGATGCACTCGTTGCACTAGCAGTGACAGTGCCAGATTCGGCTGTATCTCCACCAGCCATCACTTCACTAAAGACTTTACCAAACGTTTCGGTTGCACTTTCACCTGGAGTGAAAGCCGCACCAAGTGCCGCTTTACCAGCCTTTGCTACAGCAATTGGGAATCTGAAAATCTTTTTAACAATTTCTGCTACGCCATCAACCATGCTATCAAATAGTTCTGTGAATGAGAATTTGTCCAGCATTGCTTCAACCTGATCAAATCCTAATTTACCAGCGATCCATGAGATGCCAGACTTGAGCAGATCAAGAGGCATTGTGACTAATCTTCCTAGACCCTTGATGATACCTTTAACGCCAGCTTCAAGATAATCCATAAAGCCAGCACCCTCTTCAAGCGCAGACACTTCTCTGAAGATACCCAAGCCGACTTCGATGATTGCAGTGAGAGGAAGAAAGATTCGACCAATCGCTCTGAAAATGCCAAGCAGTTTTCCGAACATTGGCTTAAATTTAGCAAAGAAGTCTGAGAGCGGCTTCATTTTTTCCATGAAACCTCCACCAGAAAAACCACTGAACATACCACCAACGCTTCTGAAAAATGCACCTATAGACTTGATGCCTTTTTCAAAGAAATTCATCTTTCGGAATTGACCAGACGCGGTGCGCATTGTGCTATCGACACCAGAAAAAACTCTTCTTAGATTCGTGAAGTAACTTCCGATGTTACCTATGGTTCTTGTTATAAAACCTACGCCTGGTATTTTGCCCAGTCCTCTTCCGAGGGCTCTAAACAACGTTCCTATCTCTTTGATATAGGCTGCCCAAGCCGCTGTAAGTGCAACGCCTAGACTTGTAACTAATGTTCCGAAACCAAACTTTAGACCACTAGCCACTTCTGGCGTAGGTGTAGTTTCTGGAGCACCGGGCGGCACAGCAGGAACTGTTGGTCTTTGATCTTTTAGTTCTGACATGATCTCAAGCATGTCGAGTTTATCAGCCCGCAACATATCAAAGAACTGAAGAAACCGATCATCGATTTCATCCAATCGCATGTTTGTTTCTTCTTGCTCTTCTACTAAGTCTCTAAGGGTTATACTAGCCATTTTGTGCTTGCTCTCGTGCTTGTTTTTCTTCTTCTAATGCCTGAAGCAGTAGGATTATGTGTACTTCCCTCTCCCACGGCATCATCATTTCTATCTCAGTCAATGTGTATTTATGATGCCTTTGTAGCAAAAAGTTTGTTTTGAAAAAATTTGCTAAGTCATCGTGAGAGAGGCATATCAGAAAAAACTTTGGATTCCTCTTAGTTCTGTTGTATTGGTCTCACCACACTTCACACAATCGTATACGACATCGTGCTTGACCTGCGGCATCTTCAGCAAAAACTCACCGATTCTTTCGAACTGATCCTTTGTCATAGACTCCAGAAAAGCACGAACGTTTTCAGGCGTTTCATCTTCGATCTCGATCCGTTCATCACCGACCAAGACAGCCTTAAGACTATTTGCAAGTACGTTGAATCCCATCTCATCATCGTCAGCATTAATGTCTAAGTCTTTGTAGCCCGGATACTTCATTTCGACCGTGACTTTATCGTCAAGTTCGATGAATTTCTCTGAGCCTGATCCAACACACTCGATCTCTTCTAGATTGATCGTATGCTCGTTTTGTGCTTCGCAGGACTTACAGGCTAGCATGATGTTAGACGTTTCACCCACAGACTTCGATCTCAACTTGATGAACAAGTACTCTAGATCAAATGTGGTCAACTCTTCGACTTTGCAGTCGCCTTGAACACAGGCTTTGATGGTGTCTAAAATAGCGTTCATCATCTGAGTACCATCTTGCGTCTCAGCCGCCATCATTAGAACTTTTTCTTCTTTGACCAGGTACGGTCGAAACTTGATGGGTCGTCCTGTAGAAGGAATCTCCAACTCGTACTTGGGTGTATCATTCAATACGGGTAATGCCATGATTTAATTCTCCATTAAATATTTGCGCCGATTGTTCCTAAAACTCCAGTGATTGCTTTCTGAATTTTATTCTTCGGATCTCTGCTTTCACCGTACCAGTAGTGATAAGCAAATTCTACGTTCACCTGACTAATCTCATTCTGAGATTGGTCTGATAATGTTTCGTACGTGACACTTACAGGATAGGCACGATCTAATGTCCACGTGTATGTTTTTTCAAGAGGTGTGCCAAGATCGAGATCAAAGTTTAGATTGACGGGACCAAGTTCGACATTTCTGTCGAGGATTGGATAACTGACGCCTTTCTCTAATTGATGGATCTGAACGTTCTTGGCATATCGATCTGGATAGTTGACTTCAAAGCGTCCTTCAATGTCATCGTATTGTTGCATAGCCAGTGCTTGCCAGCCTTCGAAGTAGTCTCGTGTTTTCTGATTGTTTAGAATACGAAACGACATTGTGACGTTAGGGTTTACGAATCCGTGAACAACGGATTGCTGTGTAGGACCTAGTACTCGCTCGATACTTGACAACTGACGCGCAGGCAACGTTACGCTACTACACAAAACACCAAAATCGTAAGTGCCTTGCTTTGGAGTCAACGTCGGTAAATAGACATAATACAGATTCGTACGGGCAAAGCCTCTGCCGCCCGTGACAACACCCTTTAGTTCTTCAACTGATCCTGACTTAAGCATTCATTATTCTCCGTGAATCTTTGTAGACTTGACCAGCAGAACTCTTATTCCATTGCGCAACGGGTAAGAATGTCGCAATCTCCCACTCAGGTGGTGGAACGTAGGCTAACTTACCTTCAACTTGAGTTGTCAAGTAGTGCTTGAAACATGGCTTGAAGTATTTAAACTTCGCGGCTCGATTCAAATATTCGTATGACACTTCGAACTTGGTCGTTTCATCATACTTACTGTTGTTCGTAATGTCCATGAGAGCATCGAGAAACTTAGCACGAAGCGGGATAGGCAGGTAGTGAAGGTTCATACCATAAAAACCTTTTTCTGCTGGTCCCACTGCAATGATCAAAGGAAACGAATCCCAATATGGAAGCGTCTGTCTGTGCTTTGCGTCATAGAAAAACATGTACATCGAACCCGACACAGACTTTGCTTTTGACTGTATAGGATCTTCTCGCATCAACTCGCGTCGATTGATGTTACGCATGTTCTGCACTTTACGCCTAAACCACGCACGTGATTCTCTGGTACGTGGCTGAATGCCCGCACGAAACGCTTCTTGCTCTACTGTCTGAAATAGATTACTCATGCGTCTATTTATACGTCTTTTTTCTCCTCGTGTAAGGTTTGAGAGGCTTCAATGCTTTAGGCATAATTCCCATAGCCTGAAGAGTCTTTTCTGTCCAGATTTGAAATTCCCAACCTCGATCTTTGGCGTACTCATTCGCCGCTTCCCACTTATTCATGTTCTTAATATAAGTGTAGCCTTCGGTGATGTAACGTTTGGTTCGACGATTGCCGACAGGTGGATTCGTTTCTTTTTCGGGCTTTATCTCCACAATGATCGTTCGCCCCGATTTATAGACTATCTTTAGATCCACAAAGTACCTATGAATCTTCTTGTCAACTTCATATAGATAAGGTATGATGGTTTCTTCACTTGACCATTTTACTACTTCAGAGTTATCGTCGCACCACTTGAACGCATGTTTTTCCCACAATGATCTATACACTACGTTCGTGTGATCGCCATGATACTTTGTGGGGTTTTTAACTCGATACTTTCCTTTATATGCCATAAAAACTCTATAAATAGATGAACAACAACTCACCCATTATTTAGAGTGTTTCAAATGGCAGAAAATATTTATGACGTTAAAGTAGGTGACAAGCTAACACCTGAGCAAATACGTCAAGCGGCTGGCGTTGCAGAGCCTAATACAGCAGGCGAAACTACTGTTCTTGCAGAAGAAACCTTGCCCGATAATGAAAATGAACAGGCAACTGATCCCTCAGTTGAAGCCTTAGAAGCAAGCAGAAAATACAGATATCCGTTAACTCTCTCTGCAAACTATCCTGCTCGTATTATTTTCAAAGCAATCAAAGTTGATGGTGTTGATCTTGCAGAAAAGATTGGTAGCGGATTCTCATCTCTGCTCAAAGGAATTGGCAGTGCGGCATACAACGCGACTCCACTTGGCTTGACTGCTGGCAGTATTGGTGCGGGTCTTGCTACTGGTATTGTTGGTGAGGGCGCCGCCGCTGTTGGAAAAACATTAGCACAGGGAAGAAATGACGAAAGCGCAACCGCTTCAGTGGCTGACGAAGGAGTCGATGCAGAAACAAAACAAGACATTGCTCAAGCAGAAAAAGAAGTAGAACAATCTTTAATGTCATATGAGAATAGTGGTGGTGGTGAGACAGTTGGTCAAGTAACTCTTCCCTTGCCTCGAGACTTAAGATTTTCTGATGCGGCTCAATACGAGACTGCGAACTTAGGCACGATTGGCGGTGCGCTAGAAGGTGCTTTAGAAGGGCAGAATCCATTTACGGGTGCGACACAGCAGGGACAATTTCTTACGACTGCATCTGCCCTTGCCGCGCAAGCGATTGCGAAAGGTGTGGGTGAAGCGACAGGTGCGGCGATCGGTGCCGCTGTTGGACGAGGACCCGGTGCTATTCTGGGTACGTCTGTTGCGGGTAATACATTCGATGGAATGTCGCCCGCTGTACGAAGTGCGACACGTATCGCCACTGCGCCTAATCAAAGAACACTGTTCTCTCAGGTCAACATTCGAAACTTTGCTTTTGCTTTCAAAATGATTGCGAACAACGAACAGGAAGCCCGAGAAATTAAAAACATCGTCAAGTTCTTTCGACAAGAGTTATATCCTGAAAAGATTCCGCTTGGTGAATCTGGCGTGCCTCTTGGCTACAAATTTCCTAATATGTTTGAGATCGACATCAAGAATCGATTTGGCGAAAATCCCGCGTTTAAAATACAGAGATGTTACTTGAGAGATATTCAGACTTCTTTCAATGCTACTGCGGCTGGTATGCACACTGATGGTCAATTCATCGAAGTCGATATCTCGCTGTCGTTTCAAGAGATTGTTGCGCTCGATAAAGCGAAGGTTAGGGAAGGTTACTAATGTCGAATTACTTTGAAAATTTTCCGAAAGTACTCTACTTATTTGGTGATGAAGAAGAGCCCGTACTCTTTCAGAAGTTGACGCAATATGTTGAGTTGATTGATACGATTCGCGACGATCAAGGCGCATACATCGAGTATGAGATTCGGGACGGAGATAGACCAGACACGCTGTCATATAAATTGTACGGCAAGAGTGAGTATGATTGGACATTCTTTTTGATGAATGAAAGACTTCGTGAAACTGGCTGGCCAAAAGACACGAAGCAACTTTATGAATATGCTCAGAACACTCTTTTTCCGAACTATACAGCCAAGCTTGGGTTTCAAGAAAGAGATAGTGCAGATGCAAGAACGTTTGCAAAATTATATCCTGTTGGACAGGACGTGTTAGTGCAAGGCAGTCAAGGCGTTGTTGTTCGAAAGAACGTCGATCTAGGCGAAATGACTATTTCTTCGGACAGTGATATCACAGGTAAAAGCGCCGTAACATATGCTGACGGAACAAATCTATATGCCTTGAGCGGTATTGCATATGAGTATCAAGGCATTCATCACTACGAAGACGATTCAGAAAATTGGGTTGACTTCTTCTATCAGACCGATTCCGCTGTAGGAGGTCTAGGAAAAATACCTATTACCAATCTTGAGTTTCTTGAGCAACAGAACACCGAAGCAAGAAAAATTCGTGTAATTAAAAAAGAGTACATCGAAAAAGTAGTGGGCGAATTTAAGCGATTGCTTGAGAGGGTTTAATGGCTCAAAATCAATCTCAGTTCGGTCTACTAGAAGCGTCAATCATTCTTTCGTCAGTCAAAGACGAAGATAAGGTTGTTGACGTTCGTGGTAATATCCTTGAACTGAATTTTTATGAAAATCTGTATAAGCCATATGTCGATGGTCATGTTGTTTTGATCGATGACTTTGGCTTAAAAGACACTCTGTCGATTCAAGGCACAGAAAGACTCAAGCTGGTTTTAGGTGATGCAGAAAAACCAGAAGAGCCTATTGTCATAAAGTATTTCTTCTTCTCTCAGATCGTTGATACGAAAAAGATGAATGAAAGATCAGAGATGCTTTCGATCAATCTGGTCGAAGAACATCTCTACGTTGACTCGATCAAACAGTTTAGCCGATCGTACACAGACACTCTTGAAAACATTATTGGAACAATTGCTGACAATGAGTTAGGCAAAGAAGTTACGCCGCAATTCTTCGAAGGATCAATTCAAGGCATTCGAAAAATACTAGTGCCCTACATGAGTCCACTAGAAGCGATTCAATGGATTCGTGACCGTGCTACGACTCGCACAGGCTCGCCGATCTTTCTGTACGCATCTTTGTATGCTGATCGTCTCATTCTGTCTGATCTAGACAGTCTGCTAAAAGAGGATGTAATTAACGACAAACTGCCTTTGCGATACAGTGCGGCAATTAACTCAGCACCAGACACAGATGATAATCTACGACCTTATTATGAAATCATGTCATTCCGTGAAGCTGGTTCTGAGAACGCGCAAGCCATGTACGAGAATGGTGCAATAGGATCGTACTATGCAAACATCGACGCAGGCACAGGCGTTGTGGTAGGCAGCCATGTAACAATCAGAGACATCGTTGACGAATTTTATTCTACAGAGACCATTTCGCCAGATACGATACAGAGCATCTTTGATCCGTCTTTAGAAATTAACGGTAAGTTATCTGACGAATACAACTCGTTACACATACACCAAATATTCTCTAGCGGCACATACAATCAGTTTAAGAGTTATCATGACGAAACTTCGATTCTTGATGACAACAACACCATCATAGAGTCGCGCCTGAAGGTGAAGAACAAGATCATTCGAATGATTCTGAAAAAGAATATCATTGATATTGGAATGAATGGCTCTCTTTTCTTCCAGGGAACTGTGCCAGTCGGCAAAAAGATACGAATACTGTTCCTCAACTCAAACGTTGAGGGAGATGACAAAGACACGCTGAAGCAAATCGACAAGAGAAAATCTGGTGACTATTTAATACTGGCTATAAATCATAAGTTGGTGAGCGAAAAGCACACTTCAGTATTACGACTGACTAAGTTGGGCGATCTGCCTCGGAACTTTAAACTATGAATGTACTAAGACCCATACAAAAAGAGTATTACGGTGATGACTATCGCTGGTTCTTCGGTACGGTAGTAAACTCTCATCCGCCAGCAGGTCTTGAAGGGCGCGTGAAAGTGCGTATCTACGGAGTGCACAATCCCGTCACAGACGAAATACCAGAGCGCGATCTGCCATGGGCACAAGTCTTGTTACCGACAACCGAAGGCGGCTCATCTGGCATTGGTCGTATTCCTCAACTAACGTCTGGCGCATTTGTGTTTGGTGTTTTTCTTGACGGTTGCTCTTCGCAGATTCCTTTAGTGTTGGGTTCTGTGCCTCGTGTTGAATTTCCTACTGCTATACAAAGCGGTCGTAGTATTTCGTTCGAAGACAAGTTCGAATATAACCAAGAAAGACTTCAGAATGTTGTCACAACACCTTTAAAAGATGATCGTGAAGATGACGTTGGTGTCGGTCTTCGCCGTCAACAGTGTATGAAGTTTTTTATTGACAACGGCTACGAGATTATACATGCCGCGGCTATTACGGGCGCAATTGAGGGTAAGTCATCTTTTGTAACGTACGATGACGATACTACATCTGCCACCGTTGGAATTGTAAAATGGAAGAACACTACAGAAGTCGGTAGTCGATTTGCTGATCTATTGAACTTTGCTGTTAAGTTTTCTCCTAGCTCAGACTGGAGACTATTTTCTTTACAGTTACAATTCGTTCTGTATGAACTGAGAACAAGATTCAATCTCGCAAACAGCAAATTAATTGTGACCACAAATATTAAAGATGCGAGTGCTATTATTAATCGCGACTATATCAAAGGAACTAATCAAACTGATAGGCTCGCACAGAGAGCGTACGATGAGGTCTTTTCATAATGGTATCTAAAATAGAAGCGGGTCAAACGCTTGTCAAACAAGCCGCAAAGACGGCGAAAGAACAGTTAGCGGATGAAGTAGCAAACACTGCGTCATCGATTGACACATCACAGTTGGAATCGACTGCGACTCAAGCGGCAAATGATCTCACAAATTCTTTAGAAACTACTGCGGGCAGTATTGCTGGACAAGTAGAAGGCGGCATTCAAAGCCTTTCGTCAAAATTTGATAAGTTTCAGGATAAACTGAACGATCCTGCTGGCACTGTAGAAGGCTTGCTCGACGACGGAATTGAAAGCCTTGAGAACATGGGAACTGAAATGGTTGAAGAAGCCATTTCTAATCTTGCTTCTAAGTTTGCATCTAAGGTCGAAGTCACATTCAGCGAACCAGATTCAAACGGCATTGTATTTCCTATCGAAGCATCGCTCGATGCAGAGGGCGGCATTTCAGGCACAGTAGCCGCAGTGCTACAGTTGATCACGGGCTTGGGCGTTGACGCAGGTAATCTACAGAAAGCGATTGTAGAAGGTAGTCCTCAAGGCATTCTTGATGCAGGTAAAGATTTATTAGATGGAAAGATGGGCGCATTTTCTGCACAAGGTATTAAAGATTTTGCAAGTAATGCTATCACGAGTGTAACCGATGAATTAGAAACGGCTGTCGGTGATACTCTTTCAAATATTTCTAATCTAAACACTACGGTACAAAAGATTACTAGTATTGATTCTGATGGTGCTGGCGAATTGATATACAACACCGTCAATGAAGTATCGTCTAGAATTACGGCAGGCAACACAGACAGTTCTGAGTTTAATACAGGCATTCTCAAGAACAAGACCAATCCTATTGCAGACCTGTCAAACTCATTTACTGATGCGAAGAACATCAAGCAGAATCTAGAAGGCGCTAAGTCTGACTTCGAAAATCTTACTGGCGGTAAAGATGGTGAAGCTGTTTTAAACTCCGTACAAGGAGCTTCGGGTTCACGTGCAAACTATACTTCAAAGGGTGATGCATATCGCTCACTTGTGAAGACACGTGTTGCGAAAGGTTCTGAGACAGGTGTTATTCAAGGTATTAGTACAGAAACACTTACAGATGTCAAGAAGCAGGTTCGTGATTTTGGAAATGGCAAATTAAGTTCAGAAGAAGTCAATAACATTATCAACTGGTCGCAGGGCAGTTCTGACGAAATTTCAAAGGCTGTTCGCCTCTTGTTTGATAAGACAGGTAAACCAGTTGACACGATCCGCCAATTCTTAAAGACAATTGACACTACCATAGAAAATTCGACCAGAGTGTCTCCTGAGGACGCTGTGTTTAATGAACCTTATGTAATTGGTAATTACGAAAAAGAATGGAACAAAGGGCAAGATGATCCTAGATTCCCATACATTTCTTCGATTGAAGAATTGCAGGCAGAACTTCGCTATGCTAAACGCGACATTACTGAGGCAGTTGTTCACTGGACAGAAACGCACACTGACAAGAATATTGGTTCAGAAGAAATAAATAAATACCACTTGGAGTTGGGACTCGATGGAATTGGCTACCACTATGTCATTCGTCGAGACGGATCACTGCAAAGAGCGAGACCGATCAACACTAAGGGTCAACATGCGCCAACGAATAATCATGACGAAAGAAGTATAGGCGTTGTGTTTGTGGGTGGAATCAATGTGCCGTCTGGTACACCAAACCCAGAAAACTTTTTGTCTTCGCAGTCATTGACCCGTAGCCAGCTTAACACATTCGATCATTTTTGTCGAGCATTTTATGCAGTATTTCCTGGTGGTCAAATCGTTGGTCACAGCGAGATTGACGAAGAAGAAGTTGATCCTGGCTTTGAAGTCATCAACTACGTTGAAAACGTTTTTGGAAAGACATCGAAGTTTACTGACATACTGAATCAAGCACCACTAACAGTTGACGAGATTTTAAGCGATGACGAATAAGTTAGACGATCTTCAAGGCAGAATCAATGAACTTGGCGAAGGTCAAGAAGAAACTGTTGGCGTTCCTAACGAAGGCTTCGCTGATGCGTCTGGTGAGTATCCTAATCGCGATTACTTTTTCGGTACTAGTGTAAACAAAGCCGCAACGGGCGAAAGAATCAACAATCTCGATTTGGGTGGTGGAGACTTTGGAGTCGCACTTGACGTGCCTGACCAGAAGCCGTCACAATACCCATACAATCAAGTGCAAGAAACGCCATCTGGTCACGTTATCGAAATCGATGACACTCCTGGTGGTGAGCGCGTATTGTTCAAGCATCGTACCGGTGCTGGCATCGAAATGCGGGCTGACGGTTCTGTTGTCATATCATCTAAGTCTCAGCGAGTAGAAGTATCTCAGGGAGACGCAACCACTATCGTCGAGGGAGAAGGAACACTTGTTTACAAAGGTAATGTTAATCTACGTATCGACGGTGATTTCAATGTGGATGTTGCTGGTAATTACAATCTCAATGTTGCCGGAGACAAGAAAGAAGACATCAAAGGAAGACACACAAAAGTAGTCAATCGCGATCAGAACTACACAATACGTGGTTCACGAAGCGAACAGGTTGTAGAGATGGCTACGTCTACAGTGCTTGGTGATCAGAATCTTATTACAGGAGGCGATCTCAATCAGTTTACTCAGGGCACAACTGAAATACTAGCAGGAGAAAATCTTATCACAACTGCTGTAAATGAGTGGGTAGCCGCATCTTCTACAGCAAACATTACTGCACGTCACGTAAGTATGATTGGTCACAAAGGCACGATTGGTGGACCTCTGCTTGATCACTACGGCAAGACGTACGGTGGTTTTCCTGCAGGCATCACACAGTTGGCTACGTTTTATGGCTCACTTGTCGGTCGTGCGACTGAAGCATTTCACGCTGACTATGCAATGTTTGCATCACAAGCTGGTTTTTCAAAGAGTGCAGGTGCTGCCGCTACAGCATTGAAAGCGATTAAACTTGGCGCTGGAAAGCCTCCAATTCCTGTGCCGCCCAAGCCGGGGATTATGCCGTACATTCCTTTGCCCGCTACTGCACCTATTCCTAATCCAGCGGTAGTAGAAATGCAGTTGGCATCGAGCAATTATGGTGTTCGTAACGTAGTAGTAGATCCCAAATTAAAAGACAAGATTCTCAAGTCAGACGATTATGAAGAACTATTTAACTTTGATCCAACGATCTCTGAAGTACGTTCTAAGTTGCGTGATCCGCAACATTTCAATAACGGTAAGTTTACGAGTTATCTTGTGTCACAGGGTAAACTCAATAAAGACTTTAAGAAGAACATACCAAAGAACATTGGTCGATCTGCTTCGAAGCAGGGCACGATTCGATTTGGTACTAACTTGATAGGCAACAATCCTGCTGAAAACAGAAGCAAACGATTCCGAGTGAATAAGTAATGAAGATATTAGTTGATCCACAATATAATCCTGAGTTTGAAAGTCAGATTACGTCATCGACTAAACTAGGTCCAGGCATCACGTGCGCAAAGTTTCTGGGTGCGCGTGGCTCACGTACACAGTTTGAAAAGCTGTATGCAAAAGGCTTTTTTGGAGCGCCCGATCTAAAACAGATTGCACGTAATCTTGTGTTACACGCAAATGCAATGAAGACGGTGATTGGCAATATGACGTTCGGACAGCATCGACTAATTGTGTCTGAAGGTATCTACGAGCCAAATCCAAAATTTGAGATTCAAGAAATACCAGCTGGATCAAAAGATCAGGCAAAGAAACTTGCACGTGAAAACGATGGCGGTTCTTTTGGTAAAGGACCCGAAGGATGGATTGCACGTATTCCTTTGTATGTTGGTGAACGACCCAGCGGTGGTAGCGTAAACGATTTGCGCAGAGAGGGTCGAGCAATTGTGTATCAGTTAATTGATAAGAATGGCAAGACTGATCCACGCAAGACATTTGATCTAGCGGTGTTTTGGAAAGATTACATCGATTACGACAAATTAACCCTGGATTACGACACATACGATCCAAATGGTGACTTAACGTGCCAAATAGTTTTAGAAATGCCTGAGGTGCCATCGAGTTATGACGTTTCGTACTCGTACAACGTAGAGACAACATATAACGGCGAACTTCAGACTAAAAACGAACTGCTAGAAATTCTTCCTGACGATTGATATAAATAAACGAAAAAGCTTTTTAGGTTTACAATGGCTAAAAAATTCTCTACAGAAGACGGCAATCTAGAAACGAGCATTCGCGTTGTAAAAGAGCGTGACTACTCGGATATTGACTTGTCTTTAAATGCCAGAACGCCAACTTCTGACGGAGATGTTTTTAAAAAGACTGATGCGGCTTCTGTAAAACAGGCTGTTAAGAATCTGTTGATGACGAACAGATTCGAAAAGCCGTATCGTCCAAATTATGGCGCTGATCTTGGTGGTCTTCTATTTGAGTTGATGGATGAAGACACCGGTGAAGAGATCATCGGCAAAATAAAGAAAGCAATTCAGCGTTACGAGCCTAGGGCTAAAGTATTAAATGTTAAAGTTGTAGCAACACCAGATTACAATAATGTATCGGTGGTGGTTGAGTTTAGAGTAGTCGCTACTGGATTAGTTGAAACACTAAAAGTTTCTCTTAATCCATCTGCGCCAACTGAAATTCCTTCACTGCCGATTACAACCGAGCCGTTTATTATCTACAATGATATTATTCGTGCAGAGAATGATGATCGTCTTGCCACATATCGTGGTGATTTGGTCAAACGTGATCTGGTAATACCGCCTGTTGATGCACTGCTGACAGATCCAGATTCAGATATGATCTTCGCATTGTTCAATGGCTTTATTGAAGGCGTACTGCTTATTGATTCTGATCTTCTTGAGGGTATTCTTACAGTGCCAGATGGTGATCAGATATCACTACAGAACGGCGAAGACTTCTTGCTACCAGAACAAGTTATCGATTAATCGGAGTAAAAAATGGCGACTACCATTAAGTCAACAGAACTAGATTTTAACACGATCAAGAACAATTTGAAATTGTTTTTGGCACAGAAACCGGAGTTTGCCGACTATAACTTCGAAGCGTCTGGTCTTTCAAATCTGCTTGATGTTCTCGCTTACAATACGCACTACAATGCGTTAATGGCTAACTTTGCTTTGAACGAATCGTTTTTAAGTTCTGCGCAACTTAGATCGTCTCTCGTAGGTCTTGCTGGCGGTCTAGGCTATAGCGTAGGATCAAGAAAGGCTTCGTTTGCTGTGGTCAATTTGCAAGTCACAAACAACGACAATCCATCCTCAATGACTATTCCGTCTGGCACAAAATTCACTACTACTATCAACAGTAAAAGTTACACGTTTCAGACGCGAGATGCATTAACTGCTTTAGCAGACGGCACAGGCGTTTATCAGTTTACTCTGAATGGCAATCGAAACGTTCCGATTTATGAAGGAGTGACTAAGCGCAAAACTTTCATTGCAGGTCCATCGAGCGAAAATGACACATACGTTCTTCCCGTGAAAAATCTCGATCTCGATACTGTAGTTGTGCGTGTATACGATAGTATCACATCTAATCGATATGATCAATACATTAATATTTTTGACACAACCACAATTGACGAAACGTCACGAATTTATGTTATGAAAGAATCGCCTAACGGCTATTACGAACTGACATTTGGTAATGGCGTTCGACTTGGTCGATTCCCTCAAGCGGGTGACAAGATTGAAGTCATCTACTCTGCTGTTGCTGGACCAGAAGCCAATGGTGGTAAAACATTTGTTCCCACAACAACTATCGACGGCAAGACGTTGAGTGTTACTACTGTCTCTGTTTCTTCAAGTGGTTCATTTAAAGAAGAGATCGAGTCTATTCGAAAGAACGCGCCATTTCAGTGGGCAGCCCAGAATCGAATGGTAACAGCACAAGACTACGCCGCACTTGTTAAACGAAACTTTTCTAATGTGGTGAGTGACATTAAAGCGTGGGGTGGTGAAGATAATATACCTGCTGACTATGGCTCTGTATATCTGTCAATCGTCTTTAGCACAGATGATGCCGTAGTAATTGAGAACACGAAAAGTGACATCACTGCGCTTGCTGACGATTTGTCGATTGCATCGTTTGATGTTCAATTTACAGATCCTGTCGAAACGTTTCTTGAAGTTACTACGACATTTCAGTTTAATCCACAGTTGACATCACTTGATACAACAACAGTAGAAAATTCAGTTTTGGCGGCTATGCAGAGTTATTTCGACACAAGCACAGGTGGATTCAATCAGGCTTTCCGTCGTTCAAATATGTTGACTGAAATTGACGCAACAGATGATGCGATATTGTCTAGTAGAGCGGACATTAAAATGCAGAAGAGATTTGTGCCCGATGGCTCGCCGTCACAAACTATTTTCTTTGCGGCTGCCATTTCTGCTCCAGACGATGACAATTTCATTGTAGAATCGGATCCTTTCAACTTTCAAAGTAAACCGTGTGTCTTAAAAAATAGGCTAGACACAAACATTATAGAAATCATTGAGATTGCATCTGGCAATCCTTTGATCGATAATGCCGGCACATATGATGCTGTGAATGGAACTATTACATTACTTAATTTTACTGGCACGATTTTGAATGGTGCATACATTAGGGTTGTCGCAACGCCAGCTAATCCGTCAGTAATTAGTCCTCTACGAAACAATATCGTTCGTTATGACAATCAAGCATCACGTGCACGTGCAGTTATTACAGATACGTTATAAATAGAACATCGTTAAAGAGAATTACTTATGCCAGCATCCGCAACTAACAGTATGAGAGAGCATCTATTGACTCTGTTTAAAGCAGATGTTGATAGTTCTTCTCCGCCTTATCATATAGGAATTGCCAGATCAGATCCCATTACCGACGCTGATGGGATTACTGAGGCTATCGTAGGCTCAAAATTTAATCAAGATAAGTTTAGACATACTTTGCAATCAGTTAAAATTATGAGTAATGCATCGTATGTGATTTCGGTTGTCAATTGGGAAAGCGGTCAGATATACGAGCCTTACGACAACAACGATCCTTTTCAAACAAATTTCTACGTAATTAACAGTGCCCGTGAAGTCTTTTTGTGCCTTGAGCAGGGTCGTTTGGATGATGGCAGTATTCAGCCTGCATTTACTGAGCCTAATTCTTTTCAAGCAAAAAATCAAGCAAAGTCTTTTAGAACGAACGATGGCTATCTTTGGCGCTTCATGTACACAATCAGTAACTTTGCGGCTGGTAGTTTTCAAACTAGACAATACGCTCCAATCAAACAGATAGTTGACAGAACGACTACAATTCCCGAAGAGATTCAACAACTGAATTTGCAAGATAGTGCTATTGGTGGACAGATTCTAGGCGTTATCATTGACAGTGGTGGCGACAATTATACGAACCCTACACTTACGTTCACAGGTAATGGAGCAGGTGCTCGATTTATAGCAGACATTTTCGATAATAGAATCGTAAATGTAAGATGTGATTCAAACGGACTTGGTGGATTCTTGCACGGCGCAGATTATGATTATGCGTCTATTACAGTTACAGATCCAGGCGGTGGTTCTGGTGCATCTCTCAGACCAGTAATCGCACCACGAATAGGACTCGGTGCTGATCCAATCAGCGATCTTAAGTGTCGAGAACTCATGCTACAAACAGATTTCATAGGTCGCGAAGAGGGCACTATCGTAGCCAACGACACTGAATTTCATCAAGTGGGAATTATTAAGGGATTGACACGATACGGCACTGATTCTGCTTACAATGGAAATACAGGACAAGCCTCTAAAGTACTGACGGTAGATGGTGTTACAGGTGTATGGATAGAAGGCGACACTTTCACTAATGCACAAGCAACAATCACAGGCAAGATTCTTTATCTTGATACAAACACTCTTTACTATTATCAAGACGTTGAAACAGGATTTGAAAGCCCGCAATCCGAAAACGGCACCTTTGTTGCTGGAATGGCATTAGTTAACGAACAGGGCGGTACAGCAACGATTACAGGTGTTGTTGATCCCGACATTGATGCATATTCAGGTGAGATTTTATACATAAATACACTCGATGAAGCAATTACTCGTGAAGCAGATCAAACCGAAGACATTAGAATAGTTATTCAATTAGGATAAAAAATGGCAACAGAATTCACATCCAATACGCTATCTGGCATTTATTCAGATGATTTTAATGAGGATAACAATTTTCATCAAGTCCTCTTTAACAACGGACGCGCTCTACAAGCGCGAGAGTTGACGCAACTACAGACAATCATCTTTCAAGAACTTGCTAGATTTGGTAAAAACGTTTTCAAAGAAGGTGCCGCGGTCAATACTGGAGGCATGGCTGTTGATGCAAGTATTGACTATATCAAAGTCTCGGCTGTAAATGCTGGCGGTGCGTTTACTGATATTCCTATTGGTACCATATTCAAAGACACCAACACAGGTGTTGAAGCGAAAGTAATCGACTTAAAGCCTAGAAACGTTGATGAAGGTTTTGTTCTTGATACTCTTTATGTCCAGTATGTAAATTCTGGCGCGGGTGCAAATGAGAAGTTTGATGATGGAGTAGTTTTGTTTGATCAGTCTGGTGGTGGTTATCAGATTACTACTGAAACTCCTAATGCGACTGGTAAGGGCGTTAGATTTACTTTGGGCGAAGGAGACTTCTTTGTTTTAGGTCACTTTGTTCACACAACTGAACAGTCTATTATTCTGTCTCCATATACAGCCTCTGCGACTACGACTGTAGGATTTAAGGTTGTTCAAGAAGTTGTCACTGTCAATGATGACACTTCTTTGTTCGACAACGCAAATGGTATTGTTAACACGGCTTCACCTGGTGCTGATCGTCTTAGAATCAATCTGCAACTTACCGAATTGAGTAAAGTAACTGCTAATGACACATTCGTGTTTGTGGCTAATATCGAAAATTCAAAGATCGTTGAGCAAGTCAAAGAGATTGATGCATACAACACGATCAACGATCTAATTGCACAAAGAACGTTCGAAGAGTCTGGTAACTACATCGTCGATCCATTCAGAGTAAGTGTAGACGAAAGAACTTTCAGTGCAAGGGATTCTAATTTCGATGTGATTGTATCACCAGGTATGGCATATGTCAATGGTTATCGTGTCGAAAGAGCAACTGCTACTCGTTTGAGTGTTCCTAAGCCACTAGTAACTGAGACTGTCGATAATGATGTCATTCCGATCAGTTATGGTAATTACTTCTTAGCAGACAGTAATCGTGGTCTACCTGATCTGGATCATGCACAAGTCAATCTATATGACGATTTTCAGGCTGGTGGATCTTCGTTAGGCACTGCAAGAATTCGTGCTGTCGAAGAAGATGGTGCAAATTATCGTGTCTATGTGTATGATGTTCGCGTCGATTCAGCCAGCTCACTAAGAAGCATTAAAAGTATCGGCTCTGGCTCGTCTGATGTTTTCAATATAACGCAAGGCACTCAAGGTGCGACTCTTAACGGAACAGTTGATAATAATAATCTGTTGTTCCCTCTGTCACGTCCTCGACCCGAGTCGTTCTCTGATATTACAATTACGATACAGCAACATCAAAGCGGACTCGTAGCAAACGGTAGCGGAGAAATTACTCTTGCTACACTTCCGACTGGCTCATCATATACAGACACTACTCTTTGGGTCGTATCAACAAGTTCAGCCTCTGCTGAAGCACATACAGTCGGAACGCCCACTAACAGTGGACGTGACGTTACAATTTCGGGTCTAACTCCATCCAGCACTTACGAAGTTCTCTGCTATGTTCAGAAAACTGCTACGAGAAAATCCAAAACGTTAACCACAGTTAACAACGGCAAGCTGACTGTAGCATACGATTCAGCGGCTAGGCAGTATTACTACGAGTTTCCTTACGTTGATGTCAACGAAGTTCGCGAAGTAAACGTCAATAACATTAACGGTCGTGATATGACTGGTGACGTTAGATTAGATTGTGGCGTACGTGACAACTATTATGCTAAAAGTAGATTAATCTTAAATAGCGATTATGATAGTGTTCCCACAACATTAAATGTTTATTATGACTATTATGCGCGTGGTGCTGGCGGCGACTTCTTTGATGCAACTTCGTATCCAGAATCTCTTGTCTTAGGCAATAATTTTGGTGGTACTTTAGATCAGATTCAACAAGACGGTACCGTAATTAATCCTAAGAACTATCTTGATTTTAGACCTGACGAAGGATCACCCTTTAGTACGTTTGATTTGCCACGAAACGGATCAAGTGTAACAGCCACAGTCAGTTACTGGCTGCCACGAGCAGACAAAATTCTTCTGACGCAAGAGGGTGAAGTTCAAGTACTGATGGGTCAGCCTGCAGGCAATCCGCAGTACAAGCCAACGCCAGACAATACGTTAGAACTTGCAAAGGTTTTGGTCAACGGCAACATGCATGGCTTTGATGATTGTCGAATCACACCAATCGAGCATCGACGTTATACGATGGCAGATATTGCCAAACTCGAAGCGAAGATAGATGATCTGCAAGAATACACAGAACTCAGTCTCCTCGAGCTTGAACAAAAACTGTTTGCCGCGCTCGACAGTGCTGGCAATGCAAGAACGGAATGTGGTAATCTTTGCGATGATAATAACGATCAAACGGGAGCAGATACCAACAATCCAGACTACTCAGCATCTTTGGATCCTGAAAGCAAACTGATTCGTCCTATGTTCGACGAAAACAACATTCGTTTGGTTGTTGATAACACACAGTCTAGTGGCATTGTAAAGAAAGGTGACAATGTTTATCTGACTCATGACTCAGAAGCATGGGCGGTTCAAGACCTTGCGTCTACTTCAGTTAAAATCAATCCATTTGGCTTGGTCGATAACGTGGGAACACTAAAGCTTTCACCCACGAGTGATGAATGGAAAGATCCAGCTCGTGCTGATCGAGCAGTGCCTGGTCAAGGTCGTCTCGACCGTAGACAAGCATATCTGTGGAACAACTGGGTATGGAACTGGGCAGGCAGAAGTGCTGAAGACCTTGAACAATGGAATCCATACTACGAAAGAGAAACGTCAATTATTGGAATTCGTCGCCGTAGATTGGTCGAGTTAAGAGAACGTTACTTCTCTGGCAGAAGTTCGTTTACGCGATTTGGAGGTCGATTCGTTTCTCGCGTTGTTCCATCTGAAACACTACGACAAGCTGTTGGTAATCGTATCATCGACGTTGCGTTGATTCCTTGGTTGCGTTCCAGAAAGATTTTCTTTCACGCAAAGGGTCTTAAGCCAAACACCAAACACTACGCTTTCTTTGACGGCGACAACATGGCTAGTTTTGTGCGTGAAGAGCCAGCATTTTTACGATGGTCTGATCGAACTGATCAAACAGATCCACAAGACCCGTACTGGCAGACTGAACATCCCGATGGCTCTACTGATCTAATTTCTGACGCTAACGGAGAAATCATTGGTTCTCTTTGGATTCCGAACACTGCGAGGCGTTGGAATACTAGAGCGACCGATCGAGAAACACAAGCAAACTCTCCGAACATTTGCTTTAAAACAGGTATTCGCGAATTTAAATTGCTTGACACGTCACGTAATGATTGGGGCAACGCTGATAGTAAGTGCTTTGCATATTATGCCGCAGTTGGTGCGATTTGGCATCACTGGCACAATATGATCACTTCAAGACCTTGGGGTTACTGGTGGCCGTTGTCGTATTGGGTTCACTGGGCACAGATTTACAGTCCAAAAGAACTTAGAGATACACTGGATCAGATACGGTCTTCTGCTGTAAATCTCGTGGATCCTAGATTCTCTGGCTTGTATGGACCTGCCACTGCCGCGCTATCTGGTGCCGCTCTAACAGGACTTGACGCGAATGGTCAGATGTCGCAGATTCTTTCTGATTACATCGATGTAGATCAGAATCAGTTTGCAGGAACAGAAACGAATGTGTTGACTGCGCCACAGAATCCTATGGCTCAGACCTTCTTTGTTGACAATCAGTTCGGTGTTACACTGACAAGTTTGCAACTCTACTTCAGAGCAAAAGACGCTGGTAATCTACCAGTACAAATCCACTTACGTCCTGTAATCAATGGCAAGCCTGCGCACAATGAGATTGTTCCTGATTCGCAAGTTGTTTTGAAAGCAAGTGATGTACAAGTAGTTGGTACAGATCCAGTGCTTTCGGTTATTCAAGCACGACCAACAACGTTTACATTTGATGAGCCAGTATATCTGAAGCCTTGGACATCATATGCGATTGTAGTTACTTCTCAGTCAACCGAATATGAACTGTTTAGTTCGAAGACGTTACTGCCTGTGTTTGGATCTACGTCACGTATTACATCTACGCAAAATGCTCCAGGCTCTCTTTACTTGCCTCAAAACGGCTTGTCTTGGATCGAAGCAAAAGATCAAGATTTGATGTACAAACTAAATCGTGCGAAGTTCGATCTTGGTGGCGGTAGTCTAATTCTTAAGAATGTGCCGTTACCTCCGAAGTTGATTGGCGAAGTTGATCCTACAAAAGAAGCGAATAAACCCAACATTCAGACGTTTGCTGGTTCTAGAAAGATTTACATTCATCATGCTAATCATGGTCTAGAGCCTGGCGATCTCTGTCGTCTCGATAGTGTTGCAACTTCTGGAATCGGTCCTGGTGGATTTGCAGATAGAATTGATGGTTCTGGTGTCTTTACTAGCAGTTCTGATATTATAAGTTATATTGAAGGCGCACACACGGTTGACTCTGCTGACGTTAACGGTTATTCGTTCACATATGACGCTGCCCATCCAGTAGAAACGTCTTCTGGACTTGGTTCTAGTCACTGGACACTATCAAGACGAAATGCAATTTTCAACACAGCAATGCCTACGGTTGAAACTGTAGTACCAAACTTTACATCAATCGATGCTGGTGCTAAGTGGACAGAAGGCAAGATGTTGTCGAGTACACGCATCACTAAGGCTCAGAGATGGACTCAAGACGCTGATTATTCTAGAATCACTTTGATGCAAAACATTGATTTTGATACACCAAAAGCGATCTACAACTTAGCGGCAGAAGAAGCAAATCTGGGTGCTGGTGTTGCTTCAGTTTACGTAAAGCTTGACATGAAGACTGCCAATGACTATGTTTCTCCAATTGTTGACATGCAGAGGGCTTCTATTACGCTCGCTGGATTCAAGCTTGACGATCCATCTGTCACGCCTGCAATTCTGCCTGTAGACGAAACAAGTCCTACTTCAGGAACAACGGGTTCGAAACATATTACAACTCCTGTATTCCTCGATTTGGACGCTGTGGGTATAGAAGTCAGAGGATTAGTAAACATTCCTAATGACGCTGATATCCAAATGTATTTCAGAACTGCTGGCGGTGATGAAAACATCAACGATAAGTACTGGATATATCAAGAACCTGTTGACAATATTCCGTTTGACAATTCTCAAGTTTATCGTGATGCTCAGTGGCTACCAGGTGGTCTCGGTGGTGATCTGAAGCCTTTTCAGCAAGCACAGTTTAAGTTCGTGTTTATTGGTGGAGACAGAGCACCATCAATTAAGAATCTGAGATACAGATATCTGGCAGTATAATGAGCAGATATGTACCTGTCAAGGGGCACTCTGGCTTAGTTCGTGACATGAAAACCAACGCATTGATTAACACCAATGCTGAGGAGATCGAACAAGCCAGAGAGCGCAAACGCCTCCGTAAACTTGAAAAAGCCCAAAAACAATCACTTGAACAAAAGGTAGAGACTATCGAAAAGGATCTGGATGAAATAAAAAGTATGCTGAATCACTTGATCCACAAATCTTATAAATAAAGAATAATTGTTTTTGTGCTGTCGGAAAATTAATGTCTTATCGTCCTCTCAAACACTTAAATGAAGGTGCGTTCAAAGAGCTACTGACTTCTGAAGAAGATTATCTGGCTTATCGAGCGGGTGTTCATTTAAGTAAAATGACAACAAGTGATTTGTCTGCGCTCTCTACGAACGCGGCAGCCGAACTTGTTGGCACGTTTGAAGACACTTTTTATACATCTGGTATAGGTCCTATTCCTGGCACTACGACTAGTCGAACATTTACGATTACTCACGCATCTGATCCAGCAGGATCAACGCATACAGTTACCATTGGTTCTTATACGCCATTGCCTAGTGTTGTCTATGTTGGCGACACCATTGAACTAACGCTCCAAGGCACCGCAACAAATACTGGTGTTGGATTTGAAGAAATCGAATATCAGTTGGGTATTTCGGGTTCTGCGGCAATAGGCACGATTACAACATCGACAACGCCTACTGCGACTCACACAACTTCAAACGGTCGTTCTGTTTCGTGGGAAAATTATCCTGATGGCAATCTCACTGGCTCTTATGAAGTCACGTGGACTGTTCCCATCACTGACGATGGCGTAATCAACTTTACTATCAACGGTTCTACTACTGATCTGCAAAATAGTGTTGCTGGTGCGAGCGATGCTGAGGTACTAACCTCTGTGCGTGTAGAGCCACAGTTGAAGCCAACTACTTCTGCCACTCTGTATGAGTTATATCAGAACGATACGGCTGTAGCAATAATTGACAACGACAGTGATCTGAAAAAGAATCCACTTTACTGGGATAGAACTGCAACGCCTGCTGGCTTGAAAGAAATGAGCGATGCAGAACTCGACGTTGTAGTACAACGACTTCTTTTAAAAATATTTTCGAACGATTATCCTGGTCAGTATCGACTTGCTACAGTATCTCCAGGCGCACAGTGGTCAGAGTTTATCGCAGACGTATTCGAAGACACTCGAGGCGATGGATCTCTTGTAACATATTCTATCTGGGTTAAGACAGACTCAACTGTTCCAGCAGTAGTTAAGCCCATTTCGCCTTTACGTCAAGCAGTGACTAACAAGTTTGAAGGAATCAAGCATCTTGGTGATGCTGAAGTTGAGATGACCTTCGGCGAGCGAATGAAGCAAGTCATTCAAGACACTGGCATTGGTAAATATCAACTTCGATCTTCTGCTGATGGTCCACCGACTGCTCCGGGAACTTGGGAAGCACGTGGTTCTGCGATTGATACCAACTTGACATACGAATCTGAGACTGCTTATGTCTCAGTTGATTCGTATGATGTCAATTACACTTCACAGTATCAAGGGTCTTATGTTCCTGACTATATCGGAAATTACGTAGACACATATGAATCGAACTATGTTGGCGAATACGGTGCTACGTATTCATCTTCCTATACTGGTGATTATGAGGCTACGTACATTGGTACGTTTAGCGGCGACTACGCACAAAGTTACATAGGTGATTATCTTCTTACGTACGCACAATCCTATGAGAGCGGTTACGAAGGAGAATATATTCCTAACTATTCTGGTCTTACAGTCGAAGAGCAGTATACAACTATCTACGAAGCGGATGATACGCTTGAAGTGTATGCCGCAGACTATGCTGAATTGTATGGTGATGCGCCAGTTATCTACACTGGTAACTACGTTGCCGCTTATGTTGAAGAAGAATATACAGGTAACTTCACTGAGCTATATGTCGGTGATTATGTTATCGACTACAGCGGTAACTTTACAGAGAATTATATCGATGATGTCTATACTGGCAATTACATCGATGTGTACACTGGTGACTACACAGAAAATTACGAAGGCAATTTTACTGTCAACTATATTCAGACAGAGTATGCTGGTAACTTTACTCAGCCCTATACGGGTGATTTTCTTCAGGCATATTCAACGTCTTACACAGTCACTTACGCACAAGAAAATTATACTGGTAATTACCAGTCACAATACGCTTCTGAATATCAAGTGCCCTATACAGGCGACTTCTTAGAAACTTATATTCAGCTAGTCTACGGTGGTAATTTCATAGAACAGTATACCGGTGACTTTACTGACATCTATACTGGCAATTTCACTGAGACTTATGCTCAAGCGCAGTACACTGGTAACTATCAGTCTCAATATCAGGGTAACTATCAGTCAGACTATTCTGGCGATTATATTGGTACCTATGAGCAACAGACTTACACCGGTAACTATATTTCTGACTATACAGGAAATTATCAGTCTCAATACTCTGGCGACTTTACACAAAACTACGCTCAAGCACAATACACCGGTGACTTCATTGTAAGTTATTCTGGCGACTTTATTGCAACGTTCGAAGGACAGTATCAAGGTAACTATCAGTCTCAATACACTGGTAACTTTACGCAGAATTATACTGGTAATTTCATTCAAGGCTTCGAGGGTCAGTATCAGGGCAATTATCAAGTCAACTATGACGGTAACTACGTATCAAATTACGTCACAGCTACCTATACTGGTGACTTCTTAGTTACTTATTCAGGCAACTTCACTCAAGCGTTTGAAGGTCAGTACACTGGTAACTATCTTTCGACGTACGCTGGTAACTACACTTCGAATTATGTCGGTGATTTTGTTCAGACATTCCAAGGGCAGTACGTTACTGTTTACGAAGAGCCGTACACTGGTAACTTTGTAAACACATTTATTTCTGCTAACTATACAGGCGATTACATCTCGCAATACGAGAGTAATTTCTTGCAGGCATATACTGGTAACTACGTTTCGCTTTATGTGCAAGCCAACTATACTGGTAACTTTGCCGCTACTTACACTGGCGACTTTACCGCAAACTATCAAGGCGATTTTCTAACTACATTCGTTGATGCAAACTACACTGGTAATTATGCTTCGGATTATATTCGTGCGGCTTACACTGGTAACTTCCTCGCACAATATTCTGGCGATTTTCTTGCCCGTTATACCGGTGACTTTGTTACAACGTTCGTTGATGCGAACTATGTGGGCAACTTTACGGCTCAATATACTGGAGGTCGTAACGTAACATATGCTGGTGATTACATTTCGAATTACGCACAAGCGAACTATACAGGCAACTTCTTACAGACGTTCGTTGACGCGAACTATACTGGTAACTTTTTAGCAACTTACTCAGGCGACTTTACTGCTACGTTCCAAGGTCAGTATCAAGGCGATTACGTATCTGGATACGCTGGTAGCTTTGTTGCTCGATATACTGGTGACTTCTTAGGAACATTCCAGGGTCAGTACGTTGGTGATTTCTTAGCCAACTATGATGGCAACTTTATTCAGGCTTATTTGGGCGACTTCTTAGCCACATTCCAGGGACAGTATGTTGGTAACTATACTGGTCAGTATACAAGAACAATCAACCAAAGTTATACAGGTTCATTTGCCGCTACGTTCCAAGGGCAGTATACGGGTTCGTTTTCTGCAAATTATCAAGGGACTTACACAGGCACATATGTCGGTAACTACACTGGCACATATGTCGGAAACTATCTTGGTGGTTATGCAAGTGCCGCAACCTCTTATCAAGGCGGCTACGTTGGTCCAGGTGCCTATTCAGCGTATTTCTTCACTTTTAGTTCTCCTCAATATTACTGGCGGACTTTTCAGCCTCGAAATAGCGGAATAGAAAGTAATAACCAGCTTCGTTGGGCTAGCACCATTTACGCACTGACCGAACCTGGATTGACAACTCCGGTTGTTCGAGGAGGCTATGAATATGATAGAGGTAATTTCCGATTCGGCACTGGCAGCTTCAGCGGGACCTATCGATATTATGAAGTTCGAAGAAGATTCCTTTTAACTGGATTAACATACACTGGCGGATATACTGGTGGCGGCGGCACTTATACAGGAACATATGTTGGCTCGATTCAGCAAACCTATGTTGGCTCGATTCAACAGTCGTACGTTGGTAGTTACGTTTCTGCTGTCAACATAACATTCGTTGATGCGAACTATACTGGTAACTATACTGGTCAGTATACAAGAACAATTAATCAATCGTATACCAGTTCGTTTACCCAGACGTTCGTTGATGCAAACTATACGGGTAACTTTACTGCAAGTTACTCGGGAGACTATGTGTCACGATACACGGGCAACTTCACTCAGACGTTCGTTGATGCAAACTACTCAGGTAACTTTTTAAGAACATATACGGGTAACTACACTGGAACCTATCAAGGCAATTTCTTAGCGACCTTTGTTGATGCGAACTATGTGGGTAACTACGTATCGAATTACGTGGGAGACTTCTTGGGTACGTTCCAAGGTCAGTATGTTGGCGACTTCTTACAGACTTTCCAAGGTCAGTATCAAGGTAACTACGTATCAGGTTATGTCGCAACGTTTACTCAACAATATACTGGCGACTTTACTCAGACTTTCCAGGGTCAATATGTCGGCAACTTTACTGCACCATACACTGGTAACTATATCTCACAATATGCTGGCGATTTTACGGCGGCTTATACTGGAAACTATGTTGGTGATTTTCTTGCTACGTTCCAGGGACAATATGTTGGTAACTTTGCGGCACAGTATACTGGTAATTATCTCAGCAACTATGTTTCTAGTTTCACAGCCACATTCCAAGGGCAGTACGTCGGTGATTTCTTACAGACATACAATGCTGATTTTAACACTCAGTATCAGTCAAACTTTACTCAGACTTTCCAGGGTCAATATGTTGGTGATTTTTTAGCAACATATACTGGCACATATACTACAGTATACGTTCAAGCAAACTACACTGGTAACTTCGTCACAACATATACTGGCGATTATATCTCTGATTACACTGGCGACTTTACAGCCAACTTTGTTTCGCAACAGTATACTGGTGATTACATATCGAACTATACTGGCAATTTTGCTGTTCAATATACTGGTAATTATCAAGGCGATTATATTTCTCGATATACTGGTGACTACATAGGAAATTATGCTGATCAAGTATATGGCGGTGACTTTACTCAAGTTTACACGGGTGACTTTACCAACATCTATACTGGTGATTATATTTCGACATATGCTCAGGCACAATACTCTGGTAACTACGTATCAAATTATCAAGGTAACTTCACTGCCACGTTTGAAGGTCAGTATGTTGGAAACTTCTTGCAAGACTACACTGGTGATTTTACTGCGGTTTACTCTGGCGATTTCTTGCAAGGGTTTGCGGGCCAATACGAAGGAAACTATGAAACTACGTACACAGGCGATTATACATCAGGCTATACAGGCGACTTTCTTGCTACGTTTGAAGGACAGTATGTCGGCGACTTTAACGTAAACTACACTGGCAACTTCTTAGAAACTTATGAAGCAGACTTCGTACAAGACTTTGAAGGTCAGTATACTGGCAATTATCAGTCTGACTATACTGGCGATTATGTCGCAATTTACACTGGGGACTTCTTACAGATTTTCCAAGGTCAATATGTTGGCGATTACGTAAAAGCATATATCGGTAACTATCAATCTGTGTATACAGGCGATTTTGTATCAATATTTGAAGGTCAGTATACTGGCGATTACTTGTCTGATTACACTGGTAACTATCAAGCGAATTACTCAGGCGATTACCTTTCTAATTTTGAAGGACAGTATACAGGCGACTTTATCGTAACGTACACAGGCAATTATGAAGTTGACTACACTGGTGATTTTGTTGAAACATATGTACAAGATTATGAGTCTGATTACCTTGAAGACTACATAGCACAAGACGTTTATGTTACTGCATATATCGGTAACTATACTCCGACATACGAAACAGTTTATACTGGTGACTATACGCCCGACTATGAAGGTGCACCAGGAGATTATGTTGGCGAGTATCTTTCAAACTACACTGAACAATCGTATTCCCAAGAGTTTTCGGTTGACTACATATCATTAGACTATACAAGAAACATTGAAGTCAGTTATACTGGTGATGCATATGTAGAGACTTACTCTTCCGATTTCGAATCGACTCAAGACTACAGCACTTATATTACTGGCGATGATGCTGAAGAATACATAGGTGCGTTTGAAGGCACAGGCGACTTAGAAGTTTATGGCGGTTCACCATACGAAGGTTCTAGTTACGAATCTGATTACAACTTGGTAGTTAACATTGCAGAAGCATATTTGGATGACGCTAAATTAACATCAACACCGGTAACAATTGAGACATATACATTATACGTACGTGTTGCTTAAAATATGGAGTAAATTATGGCAAAGTATGAGTACTTAGATAATGCATTTTGGGAAACGGAGGATCGCTCAGTTCTAAAATGTATTAGGCTAACTACGCTTGAAGGTCAAAAGGGTAAGAAAAAAGACGTAATGGAGTTTCGCAAGATTCGTCCGGACGGTTCTGAATGCCCTCATTATAAAGAAGTGGTTGACAAAGTTGGTGTCGTAAAGATCGACGAAAATACCGCTGAACGCAAAGAGCGAAAAGAGCGCGAGAACAGAGAAAAACGCGCACATCACGAGCAAAAGAAAAAGACTGCTGAACTAGAGCAACTTTTTAATCTCAAACTTCAGGCTTTTGAAATTGAGCAAATTAAAAATTCTGAAGATCGTATATTACGTGGCAAAATCCGTCGAGCGCAAAGTGCAGTGGAAATGAATGCGCTATGTGCAGTTTTGATTGCGAAAGAATTGGGCTATTATGGAGACAAAGATGACGCAGGAGCCAACTAAAGGTTACGTAATCGTTGCGTCACGGCGAAGTTTCTTTTATGCTTCTGCATGTAATTTAATGGACTCAATTCGGGATTTCTATCCTGACGCAAATATTTGTTTGGTCTGCGAAGAAAGATTTCTTGATGATCGAGGACGAAGACTCGCAGACGAAATAATTTTCTGCAACGATCACAAGCGAGCCAAGCTTTGGGGTATGGCAAAATCACCGTGGGATATTACATTTTACATTGACGCCGACACTGAGGTCGAGCATGAAGACATTGAACATGTCTTTGACGAACTGAATGGCTATGATGTGATGTACACTGGTCTGCCCGAAGAACGCTCTTACTGTTATGCAGAACTAAAATGGCCTGGTGGTCAGTTCGAACTATGCGGAGCAGTCTGTCTGTATGACATGCGCAATCCATTGGTACGTGAGTTTATGGACGATTGGTATGATCTCACTGTACGACAGTATGCTGGTACATGGTGGCCAATAAATGAAAAAGGCGAAGCAGATTATGAAACTCATCCTAAATCATTGTCACGATGGGATCAGTTTTCTCTTTGGTGGCTTGTAAACAAAGAGCCAAAGTATCAAGACTTGAAAGTGGGCATTTTTGAAGATGATGCCAGATGGAACTATTTCTCGCGCTATAAATATGCTCACAACAAGAAGCCTGTTGTTATTAGACATTATTCTGCTTCGGAAGCGAAGCACATGGAGTTTTGATGAGAGACATACCGTTAAACGATTTTGCTATCGACATTTTGAACGATGCACTTTGGTTTACCAGAGATAAAAATTACGAGGCTGTCGTAAAGACAAAAGCCGACAAACATAATAAAGAAGACGCCGACTATTATACAGGTGATGCATATTTTAAACTTATTAAGTCACAAGGTATGGGTCACGGTGGATTTCCAGAAGTTGTTGTGTCGCATGGCTTTGGTATCGGACAAATGCATTTCTCTAAAGAGAAAGTTTCGCAAGCAAAAATTCCTGAAGTCTCTCTAAAACAGGAAGCGTTTTTACAAAAAATACAAACTACGTTCAATTTGAAACGTAATGCTCTATTTGCGGTTTATCCGCCAGGTGGATATATTTCTTGGCACAACAATGCGAATGCTTCAGCATTCAATTGTGTGTTTACTTGGAGCGAAACTGGCGACGGCTGGTGGAAGCACTGGGACAATGAAAAGAAAGAAATGGTAACAATACCTGATAAAAAAGGCTGGCAATGTAAAGTTGGTTACTTTGGTGCATACGAAGATCCTGAAGAGAAGCTGGTATATCATACAGCACGGAACGGGGACACAGGTTTACGTATGACAGTTGCATTTGTACTCGACAGATCAGAGATGGCTGTAGGAATGCAAGATTGGATTATTGAAGACATTCACGCCTAAATTATTATAAATAGAGCCATAAGATTCATTTTTAGGTTAGAGACTTATGGCAAGGTATGAAGAATTAACTATCGATCAGGGAACAGACGTTTCCCTGGACGTGTATCTTACGAACATCGATGGTTCGGCAAAAGATTTGTCAGGCTATTCAGCCGCGGCTAAAATGAGTACGCGATATGATGTTGACAGTTCTGACAAAATTTCATTCGACGCTTATGTCACTGTTCCTCCGACCGCAGGTATCGTTAACTTATCTTTGACAAACACCGTCACAGATACGCTAAATAGTAAGAGAAAATATGTCTATGATATGGAAATCTCATATCAAGATAGCGATGCCAACACTATCGTAGAAAGAGTTCTTGAAGGACTTATAACAGTAACGCCTTCGGTAACATGAGGTCAGTATGTCAGTACAAGTAGGAAACAGGACATTAGTAAGCAAGATAACGTACGGTACTCCATATCGTACTGCTGTTATTTCTGCTAGTGCCGACATTGATGCAATCACAGGTCTTGTCACATCGGGTGCAGTAGACGGTTCACTCTTCGAATACGACTCGGCGTCAGGTAACTGGAAAGCCACACTAACACTTCGAAAGCAGATCGTCGATGGGCGTGTTTATCCATCTGACTCAGATCGTGCACAGATTCTTATTCGTCGCTCGGGCACTCAGGGCGATCCACTTGTTTTAAGAACAGGTGAATTAGCATACTCATATCTTTCAGACTCTGGTAGTTCCGCAGATGGCTTCGGCTTAGGCGGTGATCGTCTGTTCATTGGTGCTGGCGGCGATTCGTCAGTTGCGGGCGTACTACAAGCAGAACGCATTGATGTAATCGGTGGTAAGTATTTTACTGATCTACTGAATCATCCACATGGTGTACTAACTGCTTCTAGTGCTATTATAACAGACTCCGAAGGTAAAGTCAACGAATTAAAAGCCGGTTCAATCGATTTAGACAGTGCTACGCTGGGTAGACTGACGGTATCTGATTCTGCAATCTTTAACGATCTGCAAGTGCTTGGCACACAAACCATCGTAGAGATTATTGCTGATCGTATCAACGTTGATAATCTCACAGTCGATAGTAATTTAAGTGTTTTAGGTTTAGCCGCATTCAACGACAGTGCTACCTTTGCTGGTAAAATCACTGTAAGTGGTGCTGGTGTATTTGATGATACGCTCGATGTATCAGGACTTACTACACTCGACTCTGCTATCGTCAATAATCTTAGAATCGATTCAAGCCTTGATATTCCTGGCGCATTAACGATTCAAGGTACAACTACATTCGATTCTACTGCAACGTTCAATGGTGAAGTCAATATTGGTGAAAGAACACTAAGCGAGTTTATTGACAGCGATGTGTTCCAATTGTTACGTGCAGGTCAGGCTATCATTTTAACATACGCAGACGATAGCGACAAATTAACCATTTCAGTTCCAACGGCTACTTCAACTACGCCTGGCGTAGCGTTTTTCGATTCTGCACAGTTCACTATCGATTCTAACGGGCAGGTTTCACTGTTGGAATTCGAAGGCGGCGACTTTTAATAAATACAGCAATATGGATAGGATAGAGACTTAACATGGCAATAACAAAAATTATCCATAAAAAGACGGATGTCCCGCTAAGGCGCCCGGGCATTGCCGATATTGATCTTGGTGAAATTGCCATCAACACGCATGATGGTAAGATGTTCATCAAGCAAGATCGAGATGGCGTTGTTGACATCGTTCAAGTTGGTGACGATCCTACGCCAAGAGTCTTTTATGTGTCTAAGGGAGGAAAGCCTGGCAACTTGGGTACTTCCCTTGGCGATGCATTTCAAACTATCGATTCAGCCGTCAGTGTTATTACTGATATCCAAGAATTCGAATTTGACGAAGCAACTTGTGAACGCGACTTAAATCTGATCTTAGATGGCTTGCAGTTCGATATTGCTTTCGGAACAAACTATAACGCAGTGACATCTGGTCTTTCGTATCAAAGAGCGGGAGCCAACAAAGTTCTTGATGAACAGATTTCTGCAACGAGAGGTGCCTTCAACGAAGCGAAAGGCGCCATCTTCTCTATTCCTGAAGTAAAACTCAGCACTGGTTATGACGGTGCAGTAGAAAGAAATAATAGACACTGGTCGGAAGTTGTTGACATTTTCGTCAACGGCACTCAGAGTACAGAAAATTTTGCTGACTCGGTTGAGTATCCAGTGCCAGTTGTCTTGCCTACAACAGACGCAGATGATGCCGCAGTCATTCTTCAGAACAACAGAGAATATTTGAAGGCTGAACTTGTACAATACATTGCAGAAAACTTCCCAGCATTAACGTATGATCGTACGTTGTGTTCACGTGACACAGGTTTTATCATTGATGCTGTGACTCTTGATTTGATGCTCGGCACAAACGTTAACAGTGTTGTTGCGGGTTCTTCTTATTACAGAGCAACAGTATCAACACAGAAAGTAATCGGACAGCAGTTAGATGGTACCGTTGGCGCAATCAACGAACTAGGTCGATTGATCGGTGAACTGGCTATCGATTCGAATTCACGTGTAAGTATTAATGCTAGTATTGCAGAGATCAATGATATTCTTGCAAATGGTCTTGAGAACAGAGACACACTTACATTCCCTGCGGCACCAGCATCTTCGGCAAATCAGCAAGCGGCTGCCACAGCAATTCAATCAAACAAAACTGCGATTATCGCCTCTACGATTGCGTTCCTTGACAGTGTATATCCCGATCTTACGTATGATACTACTAAGTGTGAGCGAGACGTTGACTATATTCTAGATGGTCTAACGCACGATGTACTGTACGGTGGTAACTACCAGTCGCGTAGAAGTGCAGATGCTTATTACTCAAACGCAGTAAATCAGTTGGGTAGTGACTCAGAGAGATTGCCTACGATTGCGGCATACGACGAACTCAAAAATATCGTAAACACGTATGTAACAACTTCAACTGAGCAAGCACGTGTTGACGACCTCATTGAAATCATTAATGAAGTATTAGAAGCGAATAACGATAATGTATTAAGAGATTTGGTCTATCCAGATTTCACAGGCATTAGCGGAACAACGACTGCATCTTACAATTTGATCTTGGCTGATTCTGCCGATTTGAAAGCGGGCACGATTGCATGGTCTGATCAAAATGGTCCTGCAACTTATGACCGAGTAAGATGTAAGAGAGACGTTGGCTTTATCGTCGATGGTCTGACGTTTGACGTACTATACGGTGGTAACTTTGCTACTGATATCGTCAAACGTGCATACTACTCGTTTGGTACGAATCAGTTGGGTGACAGTGCAGGTGATCCAGAGGTTGTGGCTACTGCTACGACCTATCAGCACTTGAAGCAGATCGTAGACGAGTTGCTTTCTAACAGCCTGTCTACAAATCTGTACTCAGGTGGAACTTATCCTGGTGCATTCCCTGGTCCTGACACTACTGGTAATGGTGGTCAATACTCGACTGCAACAGAAGCACAGGTTACCAACGATCTATTAGACAATCTAATCACTATTATTCAAGACGGCGACTTAGATGCGCTTGATTCAGTTCAAGAGCCTAGTTTAGCGGCTAGAGGCGTAAGTGCTGAACTTAGAACGGCAATTAAAGCAATCAATGACGAACGTCCTCTTATCATTGAGCAATCGGTTCAAAGAGGTAATGCTACTAATGATATCGTAGTATATCTGAAGTCGGGCGATTACGTAATCAACAATCCAATTCAGTTGCCTGAGAAAGTCGCTATCGTTGGTGATAACTTAAGAACGACCACGATTCGACCTAGAAGCGTAGACTCCGATCTGTTCTATGTCAAGAGCGGTTGTTTCTTAAAAGACATTACGTTTAAAGATCATCAAAGTGGTGCGGCTTGCGTTGCGTTTAACCCAAATGTTGATTCTGCAAGAGCAGGTCCGTTCATCATTCAGTCACCTTACGTGCAGAACTGTACTTCTATCACCACAGACGGTGTTGGTATGAAGATCGATGGTTCAAAAGCGTGGGGTCTGCGTTCGATGGTATCTGACGCATTTACTCAGTACAACGCGGCTGGTATTGGAACGTATCTACTGAATCGTGGTTACGCACAGCTAGTATCGATCTTTACGATTTCGACAGGAACATCTATCTTAGCCGAAACTGGTGGTCAATGTTCGATCACAAACTCTAACTCAAGTTTCGGTGATAGAGGTCTAGTTGCATCTGGTAGTAGTCCGATTCTTTATGACGGCATACTCGATTCTGATCATCTGAAGTTTGATGATGTAATTCAAGTTAATGAGGTTACCAACCTCGACTCTTCAGACTGGCTCAACGTATACGGATCATATAGAAAGCCAAACTATGGCGATGCAATGAAGTTCGATTCTGAGAACTATTTTTATACGGTTCTTGGTGTCGATTCAGTTGCTCCTGGTGTATACAATCTTACGTTTGAACCACCATTGAACCAAGACATGATACGCAATCAGAGAGTCGCGTTTAGACAACGTTCTGTGATTACGTCATCGTCCCACACGTTCGAATATGTGGGTTCAGGCACAAACACATTTACTGCCATTCCTCAGAATGGTGGTATTCCTGATGCAACAAAAGAAGTTATCTTCGATTCAGAAACGAACGAAGGCTTGGTTGTATTCACAAGTACCGATCAACTTGGTGACTTTAGAATCGGCTCCGAATTGACGATTCGTAGACAGGCTGGTCGAATCGAGGGCGAGACGTTCGAAAGATCGTTGTACGCAATCTTAACACCATACATTCTAGCACTAGAGGGTTGATAAATGGCTATCCCACTAAATACATTTAAAACGACAACTGCGGTAGTTCCAGAGGAACCTCCTGGTGGATTTACCGGGGATAGCGATGTCATCTACGTTGTTCCGCAGGGGATTACAGCGATTGTGCTTATGGCGCAGATCGCGAATCTCGATTCTGCTGAACACACCGTAACGTTCACTCACTATGATCGTGACGAAGTTTTGAACACAGAACTTGTGAAGGATCTTCCTGTTCTGCCAAAAGACGCTGTTGGTGTAATTACTGGTAAATTGATCGTAGAAGAAACAAATAGAGTTAGATGCTCGGGCTCTACTGGCTCAAGCGGCAAACTCAAACTAGTATTAAGTTATCTGGAATCTCTAAATGGCTAAACGAATAGAACACGTTAGCGGACGTGTAAAGGTAAGAGACCCGAGTCAGTTAGATTCTGATCGCTTTCTTTATATCACGCTAGATCAAGCGGAAGCAAATTTTGGGCGCCCTGACTCCGATGGCGCCGTAGTCACTTCTTTGGTCGACGGTACTAGAGTACTGACCGACGAACTTGCGCTGGGCGGTCTTGCTTTCAAACCCGGCTCGCTTGATTCTGCTGATTCTGCTTCGCTATATGCTCTATTCGTCAAAGGCGATCCTTTCGACGGCACACTTGATAGTGTTGCTGTTAAAAAATTGTCTGAAGCCTTTTTTGAAGAAGACACACTCGATACAGTTACGGCTCGTGGTAATACTACAACAAACGCAATCGATGTTGGCAGAGTCATTGCTGACAGTGCTTTCATTTCTGGTCGATTAATTGTCGGTGGTGATCTTCAGGTCAACGGCACAACTACCACGATTAACTCAACAGAACTGTCTATTAACGACAAGAACATTGTACTGGCTGACAGTGCCCTAAGTGCGGCAGCCGCAGACAGTGCAGGTATTACAGTTGCTGGTGCAAACGCACAAATTTACTACAAAGCCGCCAGCGATACGTGGAATCTAAACAAAGCAACCATCTTTGACTCTACCGTTGAGATCAACAACACGTTGATTCTTAAGAACGTTGAAAACAGACAGACAACTTTAGTTCTTTATCTTGACGAAATTACAGGCGAAGTAGTTGCAGGCGATCCTTCGGGTGATAGTGCAGAAGGTGCATTAGCGTCGAAGCAAGTGCAAGTTGTCAATGTCAATGACAGTAACGAATATCATCCATTATTCGTACGTGATTATATCGGCATCGACAGTATCAATACCGATATTCAATTCACATACAATCCTGGTCTAGACAGAATTAGTGTTGGTCGTCTTGAACTGAACCAACTTGATTCGCAAGAAGGCGTTACTCGATTCTTGGTTCTGAACGATTCTGATCAGGTACGTTTTAGAAACTTAGGCGGTCTTTCTCTTCTTGACTCAGAAACAGATACACTGCAAACTGTAACAAGACGTGGTGACTCTACTGATCAGCCAATTACCGTTCAGAAACTCACGACAGTTGACAGTGCATCTATTGGAGGTGACTTGCAATTCCAAGGTGCACTCCGAGACGAACAAGGCTTCAGACTAGTAATCTATGATTCTGCTGGACTTGTGCTTTGGGGCTAATAGGAGAAATCAATGGCATCACCTACAACACGCAACGACCTGATTGATTTTTGCTTGCGCAGACTCGGAGAGCCTGTGCTTGAAATCAATGTGGACGTTGACCAGATCGAAGATAAGGTAGATGATGCAATTCAAAAATATCAAGAGTTTCACAGTGATGCCACGATTCGAACTTATCTGAAACACGAGATTACTGCGGACGATGTGACGAACAAGTACATTCCTATTTCGTCTGACATTATTTTTGTTTCGAAAGTATTTCCGATCTCAACTACATTCAGCACCTCAGGCAATCTTTTCGATATTCGCTACCAAATGTTTTTAAACAATATGGGCGACTTCATCAACTTTGCTGGTGACTTAGCCTATCTGTATCAAATGGAACAGTACTTAAGTATGATCGATATGCAGTTGCATGGTCATCCTCAAGTAACGTTCTCGCGGAGACAGAATCGTCTGTACATCTTCGGCGATTTTGAAGACGAAGATTTGCAAGAAGGTGATTTTCTGATTGCTGAAATTTTTCAGACGATTGATCCTGAAACGCACACGAGCATCTACAATGACATGTTTATCAAAGACTATACGACCGCTTTGATCAAACAACAATGGGGTGCCAATCTCAGTAAATTCGAAGGCATGCAATTGCCTGGTGGAGTTACGATGAACGGTCGTCAAATCTACGAAGACGCGACTGCCGACATTGAACGACTTGAAGAGAAACTGAGAAACGAACAAGAACTTCCGGTCGATTTCTTTGTAGGGTAAGATGGCGACGAATAGGTATTTCAGACAAGGTGCGACATCGGAACAGATTCTCTATGAAGATTTAATCATCGAGTCTCTTAAAATTTATGGTCAAGATGTTTACTACCTGCCTCGCGAGATAGTCAAAAGAGATACAGTCTTTGGCGACGATTCGACCTCGCGCTTTGATAATGCCTATCGATTAGAAATGTACATTGAAAACGTCGAAGGGTTCGACGGTGAGGGCGACTTGTTTACGAAGTTTGGTGTAGAGATTCGTGATGCCGCAACGTTTATTGTAGCACGGCGTCGGTGGAAAAGTCAAGTACAATTTTACGAAAATACTGATGACAAGCCCATGTATCGTCCACGAGAGGGCGATCTGATCTATCTCACACTGTCAGATTCTTTCTTTGAGATCACAAAGGTAGAGACTGAGAATCCATTCTATCAGTTAAAAGATTTGCCTGTCTTTAGAATTCGTGCAGAACTCTTCGAATACAATGATGAAGATTTCGATACGGGTCTTGATCTCGATGACATCGAACAGCAAGCATTCCAGAGACTGGTCACATTTGATCTTGCAACCATGACAGGTAAATTTGAAGTGGGCGACACGCTGACACAGACAAATCCAAATGGCTTTACTATTACAGGTGATGTTGTAAAGATCGATGCCTCGATTCCTTCGTCGTATAAAGTCTATATTGCTCACGCAGGCGCAGATGATGGTGTATATCACACATTCAGTGCAGACTATCGCATTGAAAACGAAGATGGTATTGGTGGAAAACCAACTGTAGTCAATCAAGAAGTGCTAGAAGAAGGTGCGCAGAATGTAGACTTCGACACTGAAGCAACGGGATTACTCGATTTCTCTGAATCCAATCCGTTTGGAGATCCTGTATAATGTTCGGCACGTACTTCTATCATCAAAGAATTCGCAAAGCCGTGGCTGTGTTTGGCTCACTCTTTAATAACTTAAATGTTCTCAGAACAAATGCCGCTGGTGACATTATCAGTCAAGTCAAGGTGCCTTTGTCTTATGCACCTAAGAGAGACTTTATAGCCAGAATCGACGCAATGAACAATGGCGAAGAAGCCGAGCGTCAGATCGCAATCAAACTGCCTAGAATGTCTTTTGAGATTCTGTCGATGAATTATGATCCGACTCGACAGTTGCCTAAGATGAATAAGTGCGTAACGTTTCCTGATAATTTTTCGGGAAGTGCACAAGAAATTTACACACCAGTACCGTACTCAATTGGCTTTCAGTTGAATGTATATGCTAAGTCACAAGATGATGCGTTGCAAATTGTAGAACAAATATTGCCTTACTTTACACCGCAGTATACTGTTACAGTAAAGCCTCTTTCCGACTTCGACACAAAAGAAGATACGCCAATCACGCTGACTGGAATCACATTCCAAGACGATTACGATGGACCTCTAGAGGCGCGTAGAACAATCATCTACACACTTGACTTTGAAATGAAGTTGAGCCTTTTTAAAAACGTTTCTTCTTCCAGCTCTGTCATTACGCAAGCGCAGGTGGATTTTTACGAACTTGGTACGACCGATATTCTATCTTCTGTTGTTCTCGATTCGTTTACGACAGAAGGTTTGAACGGAAAAATTGCAGAAGACGGTGGCACGATAACTAACAATAACTTTAAGATTCGATTTGCACCAAGAGAAATCACTTCAATAGAAGTATCTTCAGATCCACAAAATGGTACAGCAACAGCATCGTTGACATCAAATACAACGACTACAACTGGGCGCATTACTGCGAACGGTTCGTGGTCTTATACACCGAACGCTGATTGGCACGGCACTGATACATTTACAATTCGTGCTAACATCACTGGTGGTGGTAGCGTAGAGCGTACAGTTACCGTTGTTGTGAGTCCGACTGAACGCGACACATTCGACCAATCTGAATTGCTTAACGTTGGTCTGGGCGAACAGTTTCTTGATATCTTTGTGGGAACAACTGATCAATTCGAAACGACTGGCGGTGTGACATATTCTATTGCCGCTGGCGGATATCCAAATCATGGTTCTTTATCAGTAACTAACGCAAATACTGGAGAATTTAAATATATACCAGATGCAGGCTTTGATGGCGTAGACAGTTTTGTTTATAGAGCAACGCCCGCTGGCGGTAAGTCGGAAGTAGGCATCGTCTCTATTACAGTAATTTCAACAGCCAACATTATGGCAGCCGAGACGGGCGAACTCTTAACAATCGAACAAGCGTCTGATGACATCATAGAACTAGAACAATAACGAGGAATAGAAATGGCAACCGTAAAAATATCGCAACTGGCACAATTAGTCGGTCCTCCTGATAGCGATGATTTTATTGCAATCGTTGATGCCAGCCTTTCAGAAACGAAAAAAATTCTGATCAGTGACCTGTTATCAGCAGTCGATAGCGTTGCAAATGCGACACTTGCCATTCAAGCTACCTTTGCTGATAGCGCACTTGACGCTAGATTTGCAGTTGTAGCAAATAGAGCGTTTGTGGCTGATAGTGTTGCAGTTGCCGCTAATGCATTAACTGCTGACGCCGCTGACAGTGCAACAAATGCAACGAATGCAATCCTTGCTCTAAGGGCAAACAGTGCTGACAGTGCGACAAACGCAACTTTCGCTAATTATGCTCAACGGGCTGAAACTGCCGACAGCGCCACAACAGCCGCTTTTGCACTCAGAGCGGATTACTTAACGTTAGATAGTGTTGGTAACGCAACTTTTGCCTTACGCTCTGACAGTTCAGCCCGAGCCGCCTCAGCGATAGTTACAGATTTTGCTGCCAAGGCACAGCAGGCATATTATGATCAAAGAGCTTTAGATACTATCTGGGATAACGTACCTGTATTCGTTGACAGTGCAATTGATCATTTGAAAATAAATTTGAACGCTTATTCTACTGACAGTGCTGCCCTCTGGAGTGTTTCACCGCCAACAACGGTAGATAGTGCCTTAGATAGATTGGCACTTGTTGTTAGAACATTGAATGGCGGTACTGGCGCATAACCCATATAAATAAGAGAAAGATTTTTAATTGAGGATTTAAAATGGCAATTGCAGGCGTAAAAATATCGAGTCTTCGCGAGTTAATTACTGCTGAAGATAACGATTACATCGTCATCAATGACTTTAGCACGACCACTACTAAAAAGATTAGTAGGGAAAATTTTCTTCGGAACTCTACGAACGTAAGAGATTCTGGAGAGAATGGCGCGTTCATTCAAACGCTCACGTGCAACTCCCTCGATGTAAACGTAGACGCGGCTATCAACGGCTCAACTACTATGGGTGCGGACCTTACCGTTAATGGCACGATCACTTTTGACACGCTAAAAGATGCTGTTGAAAATATTATTATTACGAAACTTGTAGACGAAGCTGATGGTATTGCTTCAAATGATGATGACACATCTATTCCTACATCTGCGGCTGTTAAAGATTACGTAGATGGCGCTGTATCTGATCATCGTGCAAAAATTGTGCATGGTGAAACAGAAGATGCCCTGAGTCTTGTCAATCAATTAAAAGTCTACCAAACAGAATATGTCAAAGAGATAGGGGCTTTAGAAGAAGGCATTTTCGATTCGTTAATCGCACACGAAGTACAAGAGGTTGTTCCTTATGTTGTGCTTGGCGAAAAAGATGCTGTACACAATGATGGCAAGCCTAACTATCAAAAAATTAACTATCATAAATTGGTACCTATTTTGATTACTGCTATTCAAGAGTTGTCAAAACAGATTGAAGAACTTAGGAGCTAAACAATGCCAGGCGTAAAGATTACAGAGTTAGAAGAATTAGCACAGGCGCCTGCCGATGATGACGTTCTCGTCATTGTCGATCTTGATACAAATTCTACTAAGTTTATCACTGTTGAAAATTTGCTTGAGCCAGCAAGTGCGGCGGCTTCTGCTGGCACTGCTGACAAACTTTTAATCGAAGCGACAGACGCGGATGTCACGTTTTATCCAGCCTTGTTTCCTAACGCACCTGGCACGCCGGCGGCAGACTCAGCAAAAGTAGACACCGATTTATTCTACAACGCTCTTACGAATACACTTACCGCTGGATTCTTTGTTGGTAATGGCGCTGGATTAACAGGCGTACTCGCTGACAGTGCCGCAAGAGCGACCACTGCTATTGAAGCCGAGCGAGCATTATTTGCGAATGCGGCTACAACTGCTGACAGTGCCGACTTTGCAACCCAAGCAATTTCAGCCGAGCGAGCAGACAGTGCAACAAACGCGACCAATGCTGTGTTTGCAACAACTGCAAACTTTGCATTTGGTGCTGACAGTGCGAATAGAGCAACTTCAGCAATTACTGCCGACCGAGCAACCGAAGCAGACAGTGCAGTTAACGCGACTTTAGCAAATACCGCTTTGACAGCACTTCGTGCTATCGATGCAGATAGTGCAGACTTTGCAACTAACGCTAATTTTGCAACAACTGCTGGTAATGCTGAAACTGCGGATAGTGCTGTCAATGCTACGTTTGCAAATACTGCACTAACAGCAGAAAACGCAATCACTGCTGACAGTGCAATCAATGCATCAAATGCAGTCTTGGCTGAAATAGCAGAAGAAGCGAGACGTTTAGGCAACTTTATCGATTCTGGCGGAACAGTTTATCCAACTCGTGGATCAAGGGCACTAGGTGATTTAAAAGTAGATAGTGACCTGATTGTACAGGGCGACATTCGAAGTGTTGGTGGTATTTTCTACGGAAATGGTTCTGGCTTAACGAACATTACAAGTACAGCAGTTGCAACTTCGACAGAACAAACAGACGCGAAGGCTATTGACTCTGCGGGCAAACACTATGTCATGTTGCGTACAACAGAGCTAGGTTACGATAGTGTAAGTACTACTGCACTTCTTACATATGATCCCTCAACATTTACACTCAGCGCAAACTCATTCTCGGGTGATGGTTCGAACTTAACTAACGTCACTGCGATTGATGCAACGAACGCAGAAAACGTTGCCATAACAACTGTTGGTGATAGTGCGCAATATTACGTACACATTGGTAGTACAACTTCTGGTAACGATAACGTAAACGTAAACACGAATCTTACCTATAACCCATTGAGAGGCAGACTTTCTGCTACAATCTTCGATACAGGTGAGTGGGAAGTTTATGAGAGTGCTGGTAATTTAACGTTCGCTCATAATGGCACTAAGCAGATGAGTCTTTCTGAGAATGGTGATCTAGCCATTACAGGCTCACTGACTCAAAGTGCGACGATATAAATAGTGACAGCCGCAAAGTATTGAGGAAATAAAATGGCAGATATTAGAATCTCAGAATTACAGGAATTGATCAACGTTCAAGACAGTGACGTTCTTGTGATCAATGATATTACTGCGGCTACCACTAAAAAGATTACACGTGATCGTTTTCTTGTAGGCATTACACGAAACGTTTTTGACTCAGCCAACAACGCAGTTGCAAAGCAAGACTTAAAAGTTAACAACGATCTAATCGTTGGTGGTGACATCGATGCAACGGGCGATGTCTCGTTTGGTTCATTGACTGACGTTACTGGTGGCATCACTGCACTTCGATTTATTGGCACAGGTATTGAGAATCACGATAGTAACGGCGCGTTGCCTACTGCGGCGGCTGTTATCGATTATCTTGATTATTTCTTGCAAGACCTTTACGACTCTGCTACGCTACCAGTTACGCTTAATGCGTTGACAGATGTTAGTATCGTCACGCCACTTAACGGTGAAGTACTTAAGTATGATGGCTCAAACTGGATTAACGGCGTAGATTCTGCGGGTAAAGAAAATCTTGTAGAACTCGATGATGTTTTGATTTCTAGTTTGTCTGACGGACAAATTCTTAAGTACAACGGTGCTTATTGGGTAAACGCAACTGACTCAGCCGGTCCAACTAATCTTTATGAGTTGGATGACATCTTTATCGACTCTGCACTTTCTGCAAATCCTCTTACGGTTGGACAAGTTCTTAAGTGGAACGGAACTAAGTGGGCTAATGCTAATGATTCTGGTGGATCAGGTGGCGGCGGTGGCGGCGGTGGGCTTGACAGTGCGTTGACGTTGCAACTTGTCAGTTCATCTGTAAATTTAAACACGCTTTCTGGTGTAGCAATCACTGCGCCAACAACGAATCAAGTTATTAAATATAACGGTTCACAGTGGGTAAATGCCGCTGACTCTGTTGGCGGTGCTTCGGGTGCACTCAACGATTTGACAGACGTAACAATTTCAGCGCCTTCTGTAAATCAAGTTCTAAAGTATAATGGGGCTAACTGGGTAAATGCGGCTGACTCTGTTGGTGCTGGTGGATCTGTTGCGTTAAATGATCTGACTGATGTTAACACAAGTCTTGCCGCATTCAATGATATCATAACTTACAACGGTGCGGGCTGGGTAACAGTTCCTAAACCTACTGGTCTTCAATCACGCGACACGTTCAATACTGTTACTACTTCGTTAAGTGATGGCGACTCAGTAGATGTAAACATCACTGGCGCATTTAAAGGCTATTCTCTGTTCAAGATAGAAACAGACGTTGCGGCATGGGTTAGAGTTTATACTGACTCGGCTTCACGCACTGCTGATCTTGGTCGTCTTCAATCAGAAGATCCAACGCCAGGTTCTGGTGTTGTGACTGAAGTAATTACATCGGGTGCGGAAACAATCAACTTGGCTCCTGCTCCTACGGGTTTCAATAATTCATCTCCTGTCACAGACACTATTCCCATCAAGGTCGTAAATCTAAGTGGAGGAACAACTGCGGTCGACGTTACACTTACGGCACTACAACTTGAAGGCTAAATGAAGTATGACATTGAAAGTCTATCACGTCATATTGCATCGTACAGAGGATCTGGATGCATTCTATGCGGACATGGAGACGCCCGGTGGCTATCTTCACATACCAGATCGCGCGGTTGATTACGAAGCAAGGCTTCCTTTCAGTAAAGTTACCGCATATCGGTTAACAGACGAAGAAGCAGAAGAAGTAAGACAAGACCCTCGCGTTAGAGTTGTTGAGCCTGCACTTGAGCAACATAACATTGTTGCCGAGCCTCATTGGGAACAAACCAGTTCATACTGGCGAAAAGATCGAAGCGCCGCTTCTTTTACTCAAAGAAACTGGGGCTTATGGCAATCTACGCAAAGTCAGTCAGTAACGTCAAGTTCTGGTGTTCCTCTATCTAATTTTACTAGTACAGCCACGTATGCTGACTCAGGCACAGTAACACTTAATGCAGAAGGCGTTAACGTTGATGTCGTTGTCGTTGATGGTATTCCCAGCCTCGATCATCCAGAATTTGCTGTCAATACTGATGGTTCTGGTGGATCGCGAATTATTCAATATAACTGGTTTCAGCATACTGACTCAGTTACTGGCGGCACTTATTCTAACGGTACTTACGACTACACTACAAATGTCTTAGGTGATTCGTCGAATAACAATCACGGTACACACGTGATGGGTACTGTTGCCGGTAATAGACAAGGCTGGGCAAGAAAAGCCAATCTTTATTCGATCAGTCCTTATAGTACTAATTACAACTGGTCATCAACTGGTATCAGTTCTAGTTATGTGTTAGATTACGTACGTGCATTTCACAGAAACAAGGCAGTTAATCCAGAAACTGGTCGCAAAAATCCCACAATCATCAACAACAGTTGGGGCTATAACTATGGTAGTTATGGCGGTACAATTTCAGACTATTCGAATGAGATTGAAAGAATTGTATATCGCGGCACAGAGTATAGCGCACCTTTTACAGACGCGCAAGTATATAACCTTGGCTTGCCCGCTTACTGGGCACTCACACGCGCTTTTCGTGATGCTGGGCTATCGCTAAATGACAGAGCAGGAATTCCTGACGCACGTACATCGAATGTTAGTTGGATGTTCGAATCGCCGAAACAGCAGACTTTGGATTGTATTGAAGATGGCATCATTGTGGTGTCTTCTGCTGGTAACAATAGTCAATATCTAGACTCTGAAAATGGACCAGATTATAATAACAAATACTATCTTAAAGACAAGACTTTAGGCGGTGTACGCGCATACTATCAGGGCGGAGACTCTGCGGTCTTTTATCATCGAGGTTCACCGCCTGGTATCGCATCTATCTGTGTGGGTAATGCATCAATTTACTCAAACAATCAGAGAGACTTTTCAAGTAGTTTTGGTCCGCGGACAGACATTTTTGCACCCGGCAACGAAATTATGAGTTCGGTTCGTTTTGATGGCATTTACGATGATACTATCGGCGACGACCGAGCAATAGGAAGTGCTTGGCTAGCCAAGATTAGCGGTACAAGCATGGCGTCACCACAAGTCACAGGTGCACTCGCTTGTGCTTTGCAAAACAATCCTGATTTAACGCAAGCCGAAGCAAAAGCGTATCTTCAAGGTAATGCTTTTAAAGACATAATGTTTGATTCATCTCTGGACTGGGGTGATGTTACCACTTATAGTTATCCAGCTTTGCAAGCACTGACAACGGATTTAAAAAACACGCCTAACTATTATCTTCGCTACAAAGAAGAGCGATACGTATCGGGTGTTACAGTTCCAAAAGTTAATGACAAAGAAAGACCAACTTCAGGTTTAATTTGGCCAAGAACTAGAGTTGTTAAAACAAGAAGAAGCATAGGAGACGTGCTTTATCCTTCAGCACCGCCTATTGAAGCGCCTGCTGAAGCATTGCTGACATACACTGGCGCCGCTGATTATACAACCGTTGAAACATATATCAACGACAGCAGTGGTCTAGACTATTCGCCAGCATATCTCGGTGGGTATATAGGTGACTTCATAGCCGCATATGCAGGAAATTATATTGGCGATTACGTATCTGGATACACTGGCGGTGATAGTGCAGGAACAGCGTTTACGGCCGCGCCATATGTAGGCGCTTACATATCAGAGACCGCTGACTCCGGTACTCTAACATCATATCTCAGTAACTACATTAGCGGTGAAACATCATACACTACTGCTTATGATGGTTCTTACACCGGCGCTTTCGCGGCTGTGTATGTTGATTCTGCGTCGAGTACATATACGCAAGATTATTTGGCAGGTTACACCACAACTTTGAATTACGAGGGTCCATTGGACCCGCCAGATCCTGAGTTTCCAGGCCTGCAAGCAGATTACAGTGGCGAGGTAACATATGAGACATCCTATGTGAAAGCTGGAACTGAATTATATGCCTCTATCTATTTAGGCGCTTACGATGGCTCTTATCTAACTAATTATGAAGTACTTTCCTATACGGGCGACAGTGCCGCGACCTACGTAGGAGGTGCGCCACTTGCCTACGTTGCCGATTATCAATCTATCGATAGTGGTGGCGGAGATATTATACAAACGACTTATCTTGGATCTTATGTACCATCATATCTCAGCGGTGGGGCGGGAAGCTATAATCAAACTTACACAGTCAGTTACATTGGAGAATATGCAACTTCATTTACTGATGAATTTGTGGGTGAAGGTTCGCCTAACATATATGCGGGAGACTACATAGGCACCTTTGTTCAGACTTACGTAGGCAACTATACCGGTGCAACTTATGCAGGTGCAACTTATGTTGGCGGATCGAACACTTCGATGAACGTAACCAACAATGGTGCTTCTAACTACATTATTGATAGTGCGTCGAATCCAACGTTGACACTTGAAAGAGGCACCACATACACATTCAACTTAAGCGTAAGCGGTCATCCGTTCTGGATTAAGACAGCACCAAATACTGGAACTGGTGATCAGTTCAATACTGGTGTGACTAACAATGGTGCACAAACAGGTACGTTGACGTTTGCAGTAGACTCTTCAGCGCCAAGCACGTTGTACTATATCTGTCAATTCCATAGCGGAATGGTAGGCACTATAAATATTGTATCTGCCGGGGCTACAAGCTATGTGGGTGATTATGCCGGTATTAGTCTAGAAGGATACATCGGCACGTTCACATCGACTTTCACAGGTGCTTACAGTTAAATGCATAATGGATTTTTAGATAAAAGAAGAAGACTACTTAATCTGCGTGAAATGCAGGTCGAGAACGTATTGCCTGAACATTTTGCTCAGTTCTATCCTAAGTTCATCGACCTATTAAAAAATTATTATGAGTGGCAAGATCAGAACGATCCGAATGAGTTGTTAAATCATCTCTTTGCTGTCCGTGATATTAACGAAACTGACATCACTCTTCTCTCGTTTATTGAGGACGAGTTTCTTTTGGGTGAAGCATACTTCGAAGGCTTCGGCACAGAAGACTTTGAGAAAAGAGCGGCGGCTAACTTTTCGAATACGCTGTTCAGATCAAAGGGTACCAAGTTTGCTATCGAGTGGTTCTTTAGATCATTCTATGGTCTCGACGCAGACGTAATTTATCCAAAAGAAAACGTTTTCACATTAAACAACACCTCTTCGCAAATCGGTCCTGATTCACTGAGATATCTGACCAACGACAAATTGTATCAGACGTTCGCTCTGTTGATACGAGTCGGCGTGCCCATTTCGAAATGGCGTGATATTTTCAAACTGTTTGCTCATCCAGCAGGCATGTATCTCGGCGCTGAAGTGTCGATTGACGATGTGATTACTCCAGCAATTAACGCTGTCATGCAAGACTCTGCTGTAAGTCAACGACCTTCTCCTGTTTGGGAGTTAACTCGTTTTCTTGATAGTGCGGGACGTTATCGTGAAGGCTACATCGGTGATCCTGTATACAATACGCTGACAGGCAATATCGACAGTGTTCCAGAAGGAACAATCTTTAGATACAAGATTAGCGGCACGAACATTCCAGCTGGCACAGGAACGGTTCGTTATTTCGTTGATCCTGCTGGTGGCGATCTTGCGAGCGATACGTCAACAGATGATTTCTACAATTTCGATTCAGCGGGTGCGTTCAACTATACGCCACCGTACGAAGTGCCTCTTAGAAGCAGTAAAGCATTTTTGCAGTTACAGCAAGACAGTCCGTTAGGACCTGCGTTTGGTTACTTTACAATACCAACAGGCATTGATAGTGTTGAAACCGAAGGACAAGAAGCGTTTACTGTATTCGTTGAAGATGTTGGTGAAAGAACCATTGCGTCTGATCGCGTAGTGTTGAATGATGTAATTACAGAATATCAGTTGATTCCATTTGATCCTATTGATGAAGGTGATGATCTTTTGATTGTTGCATCGCATGGTTCAGGTTCACTTTATAATGGTAACCCTAACACAAAAGCGTGGAATAGCACAACACTGTACTGGTACGGCAAACATATTTCGACAACTGACTCTGATTTTGTCACGCCGTTGCCCGACTCAAATAATCCACAACCTGTAAATATTAGACCTACTCTTGGTGCTTCAACTCCTCCTAACGTCCTGTCTTACTCAGATGGTGATATTATTATTCCGATTCGTGGCGACACGGTATCAGAAAGCACAGAACATTTCGCTGTGATACTTCAGACGTTCGAAGGAATTAAGAAAGACTCTGTAACTGTTGCGATTAACAACACGGCGGCTACGTTCACTGTTACACCGAGCGCGGCGAGCTATACTGAAGGTGATACTCTTTCATTTACAATCAATCATAGTTCGCAAGATGGTGGCGATACAGTCACATGGCAATTTACTGGCGCTTTAGCTAGTGATCCACGTCCGCTTGCAACTTCTGGATCATTTACACTTAACTCAGGCACTTCAACTACTTTTAGCATTCAAGTTCGGGCTGATACTATTCGACGAGGTGTAACTGGAGGATTCCTTCAAGTTACAAATAGTAAGTACAGTCCTGCTCTCGTAGCAACATCTTCTGGTTTCAACGTGTTCGATCAAAATCCAATTTACAATCTTACGATGAATCCTACAACCGCGAATGAAGGTGATACTGTTACATTCGATGTGTCTGGAAGCAACATTGCTGACGGCACTTATTATCTTCAGATTGGCAATGTCGGCACAAATAATTTAGATTTCTTAACGTATGCCGGCAATGGAGGAGCTCCTGGACAAGGATTAAACTCACGTGCTTCAATTACGGTAACAAACAATAGTGGAACAAGTTCATCTCTTGCTTTTGCTGACAGTTCCGAAACTGCTGACGAATCTTTTTATGCGTATCTTCATTCAGATCCTGTAGTGTTCGATCCGCTTGTTTCTTCATTAAATCAGATTCGTGGTGGAGCCGCGGCTACTTACACTCTTACTCCGAACAAAACACGTGTTCCAGAAGGTGAGACTTTAACGTTTACATTTACAACGACTGGCGCTGATGGAATATTCGATTGGCAAGTACAAACGTTCGACACTTTCTTAACTTTTGATGGATTACGAGGCTTAACGCCAAATGACTTTGGTAAACTAAATCCCACCACAGGCGAGTGGGATGTCGATGAGCCTACAAATGTAGGACTGTATTCCGCTTCGCAATTGCCATACGGAGATGAAGCATCAACAGGAAATGGAATGGTAGTTTCTGGTGGAACAGGAACGTTCTCGTTGCTAATTCGTGATGATGGTCAAGACGAAGATTCAGACGAACAAGATTTCTGGGCAATTGTTAAGAACAGTTCAGGTGTAACACTCGCTCAGTCCGCATCTGTAAGAATTCTAGATGCTAGTGCAACTGATTATAACCTGTATGTTGTTGAGCAAGAAGGAGTGCGTGATAGTGCTGTTACAGAAGGTACTGAGAGTCTTGTATTAAACTTTACGACGAATGCGGCAGTTGACGAAAACTTGTATTTTGAATTGCAAAAGTCAGATGCTCTCGGTAGTCCTTGGTCTAGCAAATGGATAAACAACGCACAGATATATGTTCCGTTTGCTGAAACTGATCCAGCATCTCAAGTGTTAAAAACTTTGTTCACGACACAAGGTGGTGCAGACTTTAACAGACCAATATTTGATGGCACATACGAAGGCGAGCAATTTGGTGTAGCGTATCTATCACGAAACGATTTTGCAAGTAACGGTGGTGACGTGCTTGACACAATGACGTTCTCTGTACTAGATGCGCCCGCTACGTGGACGCTTACCGCTTCACCTAGCACAACTGTAGATGAAGGCGATACAATTACGTGGACTGTTGGTGGCACAAATATTCCTAATGGAACGTACTATGCAAATCTCACAGACTACGATGTAGTTGTGACAGATGGCAGTGGCTCTGGTTCAGGTCAGTCTGCAATTAGAACGAGTGATCCAGAAGCCCTTAATATTCCGAACGGCAGTGTTTGCGTCAATGACGCGAATGTACCAGGAACTGTTACTGGTAAATTTGCAGTAACACTAGGTGATTCTATACTGTACTATCAAATTAATATGAGTGAAAACTTAACAGCAAATGTTCAGAACACAAGACTAGTGTTTGGCAGTTCTGAAACTGTAGCAGATTTCGATGCAGGCTCTGAAAGAACATTTACCATGACCAATAACGTTGGTGGATTCACTACTGTCACAGCTACGAACGATGATACGATTGATGACACGTATACGATGGCTGTATACGATCAAGCGCGCCCAGCATCTCCAGTAGCAAGTGTAGGATTTACAATCACTGATACCACTGTTGGTGGCAACGAATCTGTTGTAAACTTCCAGCTTGAACCTGCCTTCACTACGTGGGCTGTACAGACCATAAAAGCATACACTAATGAGATACTTAACACCGCGGTGTCTGGATTGCAGTTCCGTTCTGATGGTGGCATCTACGGTGAAGGTAATGTTATTCCAGGAACACCACTTCCAGATCAATACATTAAACTTGGGACGTGGCATCAAGCGGCGACAACGACTGGTAACTTTACGATTACAGCAACAATTCAAGGCGCTGGAGTTCCAAGCGATGGTGGTGTAGCAGTGGGAAGTTACGGAACAAACTTATCACTGTCTAGTACTCAACAATTTGATCTCATTGCATCTGCACGTCAACCGACTAGTCGTTTAGCGAGTATGCTTGTATCGTTTACAATAACTGATGATGCTGATCCGACAAACACCGACACTCAAAGTATTGCGTACTTCTCAGAACTTGAGTATGTTGGAACTGATATTGACGTGAATCCAGCTTGAATAGGGCCGTAGTATGAAAAAAGATGATCCTAATATTAAATCGGACTACGATTATTCTCGCTCAACTTATTACGAGTTGATTGATAAGGGAAGAGAATCACTCGATCTGATGATTGAGGTTGCTCGTGAGTCTGAACATCCTAGAGCTTTTGAAGTTCTGTCGAACATGATCAAAAACATCTCAGATGTCAACGATAAATTGATGGAACTAAATAAGAAGACCAAAGACATAACGCAAGAAAAAGAAGAGCCTAAAGCAATTACCAATAATAATGTTTTTATAGGAAGTACTACTGATCTGCAACGTTTGTTGCAACAAAGCGAAGATGAAAAGGTGATTGATGTTAGCCCATCGAATGAGTGACCATGAACATTATCTAGGTAATGTCAATGTAAAACGTGATGGAGTACAGCAAGAGTGGACTCAGCATGAAGTGCTAGAGTACGCGAAGTGCATGAAAGATCCTGCATATTTTGCAAAGACTTACGTAAAGATTATATCACTTGATAAAGGACTTGTCAACTTTGACCTATACCCATATCAAGAAAAAATGTTCAACCATTTTAACGATAATCGGTTTTCTATCGTCTTGGCTTGTCGTCAGTCTGGTAAAAGTATTTCGTCAGTTGTTTACTTACTTTGGTACGCTATATTCCATCCTGAGAAAACGATTGCGGTGCTTGCCAACAAAGGCGCAACTGCAAGAGAAATGCTTGCACGGGTCACGTTGGCTCTTGAAAACTTACCCTTCTTTTTACAACCTGGCTGCCGCGCTCTCAACAAAGGTAGTATTGAGTTTTCAAATAATTCTCGCATTATTGCTTCTGCTACTTCAGGCAGTTCTATTCGTGGTATGTCTGTCAATCTACTGTTTCTTGACGAGTTTGCTTTTGTTGAAAGAGCTAGTGAGTTTTATACCTCGACATATCCGGTAATCTCTGCTGGTAAAGATACAAAAGTTATCATAACATCTACCGCTAACGGTATCGGTAATACGTTTCACAAAATCTGGGAAGGCGCTGTACAAAAGATCAACGAATATCAAGCCTTTACAGTTAATTGGTGGGACGTGCCAGGACGTGATGAAGAGTGGAAGAAGCAGACAATTTCGAACACGTCACAGATGCAGTTCGATCAAGAATTTGGCAATACGTTTTTCGGAACGGGCGATACACTGATCAATGCAGAAACACTGCTTAATCTAAGATCAATGCCACCACTCAAAATGCTTGAGGGCGGTGATGTAAAAATCTACGAAGAAACATCAAAGAATCACGAATATCTCATGATGGTCGACGTAGCAAAAGGAAGAGGACAGGACTATTCGACGTTTAACGTAATCGATATATCTGTGCGACCCTTCAAACAGGTCGCTGTGTATCGGAACAATACTATTTCTCCAATACTCTTCCCAGACATTATCTATAAGTTTGCGAAAGTCTACAACAACGCATATGTGATCGTTGAATCAAATGACCAGGGTAGCGTAGTTTGTAGAGGTTTGTATTATGATCTAGAATACGAAAATGTTCACGTGGAGTCAACAGTCAAAGCAAATGCTGTTGGCATTGAAATGACACGAAAGACAAAACGTCTTGGTTGTTCTGGCATCAAAGACCTTCTTGAAAACAACAAATTAGATATCGTTGACGATGATACTATCTTAGAGATTTCTACGTTTGTTTCAAAAGGACAGTCTTACGAAGCCGCTGATGGCAATCATGACGATTTGATGATGAACTTAGTGATGCTCGGTTACTTTATATCGACACAGATGTTCTCAGACATGACAGACATCAATCTTAAGCAGATGATGTTTGAACAGCAGATGAGACGTATCGAAGAAGATGTAGTGCCGTTTGGATTTGTTGATGATGGGTCTAGTGCCATTCAAGAGATCGAAGACAGAGAACGTATGAAGTACGAACCCTGGCAGTTAACATGGGACGAACCGTACTGAAAAACAGGTAATTTATAAATAAATACATTGAAATTATCCGTATTATGTTCTCTTATCATATATTAACGAAAAAAAGGACACGACCATGGCATTACTACCATCTGAGTCTCCCAACATTACCGTGAAGGAATTCGATCTGTCTGGTGTAGTGCCGGCAGTTACTTCTTCAACGGGAGCGTTTGTAGGAGACTTTAACTGGGGTCCAGCCGATCAGCCTATTCTGGTAAGTACTGAAGCAGAATTGGCTTCGCAATTTGGATCTCCTTCTAACGATTCTGCGGCGGCAGTATCGGATTTTCTCTCTGCTTCAATGTTTTTGAAGTATTCAAGTAGCGCGTACGTAACACGTACCGTAGACGATTCAGCACAAAACGCAATCGCGGCTGGTGCTGATCAGGTGTTGATTAAAAATCGTGATGATTGGGATGCGCGTAGCATTACCACTCTAAACAACTATGTTATCGCAAAATATCCTGGCACTTTAGGTAACAGCCTTAAGATTTCAATGTGCCCATATAGCGAAGCTGATAGTGCGTTTAACAACTGGACTGTTGACGGCGCTGATATCTCTACACTGTTTGATGGTCCGCCAAGATCATCTGCTAACGTAGCAGGCTACGGCTTTGCGGCTGACTCTGAAGTTGGCGACGAAGTTCACTGTATCATTCTCGATGAGGATGGTAAAATCACAGGAACGCCAGGAACAGTGCTAGAAAAGTATTCTTATCTTTCTCTGGCAACGGACGCTAAAACTGACAATGGTTCAACTAACTTTATTCAAAACGTTCTGAACAATCAGTCCGAGTATGTTTGGGCACCTAACTTGTCAGATGCGTTCCCAGGAATTACGAGTGCGGCATCGTTCACAGGCTCAGCGTCAGGTCAAGTTGGTACTTACTCTCTTGATCGCGGTAGAGCGGCTAATCCAGATATAAACAATTATCTGATCAGTTTTGGTGAGTATAACGATCCTGACGTAATTCAAGTGGATTTCTTAGTTGCACCAGAAGTTGTTGACAGTGCTGACTGTAGAACAATGGCTAACACATTGACTGCACAAGCGGTAACACGTAAAGATTGTGTTGTTGTGACTTCACCACCTTCATCGATTGTGACAGGACAAGGCTCAAATACCAGTGTAATTGCTACTGCAACTGCGGCTTGGGCAAATACGCTAAATGCTTCTTCTTACCTGATTGTCGATGGCAACTACTTGAAAGTATACGATAAGTATAACGATGAGTATGTAAACATTCCTGCCGCAGCCGCAACAGCGGGTGTGATGGCATCTACTGATCTGAATGCAGATCCGTGGTTCTCGCCAGCAGGCTCTAGGAGAGGACAATACTTCGGAGTAACTTCTCTAGCGTACAATCCCGCTAAGGCTCAAAGAGATACTTTGTATAAAGCCAGTGTTAACCCAATTGTTAACTTGCCAGGTCAAGGAATCTTGTTGTACGGAGATAAGACTAAGTTAGGTCGTCCTTCAGCATTTGATCGCATCAACGTTCGTCGCCTCTTCTTGGTGATCGAGCGAGCAATCAAAGGCGCCGCACAGAACGTTATGTTCGAATTCAATGATGAATTCACTCGTGCGGAATTCGTTAATATTATCGAGCCTTTCTTGAGAGAGATTAAGGGTCGACGGGGTATCACTGATTTTAGAGTGGTGTGTGACGAAACAAACAACACTCCAAACATCATTGATAACAATCAATTTGTCGCATCGGTCTTTATTAAGCCTGCACGTTCTATCAACTACGTAACACTGAACTTCGTAGCAGTTAGAACTGGTGTAGACTTTGATGAAGTCGTTGGACTGGTTTAAGCGCAAGGAGAATAACTAATGGCTATTTTAGGAGTAGATGACTTCAAGTCAAAGCTGAGAGGTGGTGGCGCTAGACCAAATCTGTTCAAGGCGACACTCAACTTTCCAGCGTACGCAGGAGGCGATGTCGAATTGACATCGTTTCTTTGCAAAACTGCGCAGTTGCCTCAGTCTTCAACCAACTCGTTTGCAGTACCGTTTCGCGGTCGTGAACTAAAGGTTGCGGGTGATCGCACATTCGAAGATTGGACTGTTACTATCATTAACGATACTGACTTTACCATTCGTGATTCGTTTGAGCGATGGATGAACGGCATCAACGCGCACAGTGCAAATACTGGCTTGACGAATCCAGTTGACTATCAAGCAGACCTGCTTGTAGATCAGTTGGATCGTGATGAGTCTGTAATCAAGCGTTACACGTTTAGAGGTGCATTTCCAACGGTTGTTGGACCAATCACTCTTGACTACGATCAGAGAGATCAGATCGAAACGTTTGATATCACGTTCTCGTATCAGTATTGGGAAAGCAATACGACATCTTAATGGTGTACTAAATATAAGGGAGTCTTCGGGCTCCCTTATATAATTTTTTAGGAATACGTATGGCAGATAACGTAAACACATTGAAAATTTTTGGCTTCGAAATTAAGCGAGCCAAAAAAGACGAAAAGGACAAAGAGAAGTTACAGTCTATTGTCCCTCCAACTGACGCTGACGGCGCGGGTTATGTAACTGCGACGGCGGGTCATTTTGGTCAGTACATTAATATGGATGGAGATGAGTCGAAAGACAACCATCATCTCGTTTTGCGCTATCGTGGTGTAGCCATGCATCCTGAAGTAGATATGGCAATTGACGAAATCGTCAACGAAGGCATTTCTGCTTCTGAACTATCATCTTCTGTAGAAATTTCACTTGATGACATTGAAGCTGGTGAAAAGATCAAAGAGCAGATTCGTGAAGAGTTTGAAAACATTATCGGTATGCTCCGATTCAATGAGATCGGTCACGAAATCTTTAGGTCTTGGTACGTAGACGGTCGCATTTATCATCACCTTCTTGTCAATGACGCACAGCCAAAAGCAGGCATTCAAGAGATTCGAAACATCGACTCAACTCGCATTCGAAAAGTGCGTGAAGTCAAGTACAAGAAAGATCCAGCAACTGGCGTTAAGGTCGTAGACAAAGTTGATGAATACTACATCTACGAAGACAAGCCAGGCAACACGCAAACTGGTGTAAAACTGTCTAATGACTCGATCAGTTATGTCACTAGTGGTCTGTTGGATGAGACAAAAAAGAAAGTTGTTTCGCATCTTCATAAGGCACTGAAGCCTATTAACCAGTTGCGCATGATGGAAGACTCGTTGGTCATCTATCGTCTCGCACGTGCACCCGAACGTCGAATCTTTTACATTGATGTAGGCTCTCTGCCTCGTGGTAAAGCCGAGCAGTATATGTCTGACATCATGTCGAAGTATCGAAACAAATTAGTGTACGATGCAAACACTGGTCAGATCAAAGATGATCGCAAGCACATGTCAATGCTTGAAGACTTCTGGCTGCCACGCCGAGAGAACGGACGTGGAACAGAGATCACAACACTGCCAGGCGGCGAGAATCTGGGACAGATAGATGACATCATCTATTTCCAGAAGCGACTGTATCGCTCTCTGAATGTCCCAGTGAATCGTTTAGAGCAAGAAGCACAGTTCTCGCTCGGCAGATCGACTGAAATTTCTAGAGATGAGGTTAAGTTCCAAAAATTCATTGATCGGCTTCGCAGACGATTCTCTTGGGTATTCTTGGGTATTCTCAAGAAACAACTCATGCTCAAAGGTATTATCACTGAGCAAGATTGGGAAGAGTGGAAAGACAACATCTATGTTGACTTCGTAAAAGACAACCACTTTACCGAACTGAAAGAAATGGAGATTCTTCGCGAACGCATCGGCATTATGAATGAAATTACTCAGTTTGTTGGTGAGTACTATTCGAAAGAATGGGTTATGCGTAACGTCTTACGTATGACCGACGATGATCTAGAAGCGATGAAAAAAGAGATCGATCAAGAAACCAAAGACGGCGAAATTGAAGATAAAGATGACGAAGAACAACAAGAACCCGAGGCGCCTAAGCCTGTACCTGTTCAAGTTGTTCCCGATGAACCAAAAGATGAGGAAAAATAATGTCTGACGAAGATGTAGTAGTTGATGAACTGCAAGCAGAACCTATTGAAACTGACTCTAAGCCAGTTGAAGATTTTTTGAAAGCGATTGAAGATCAAAACTTCACTCAGGCTGAGCGACAGTTTAATGATATGGTCGGTGATCGTTTGCAAGATACTTTGGATCAAGCCAAAGCAAGAATTGCGGCGTCTCTTGGTCAAGAGCCAGAGGAGTCAGAGGAGGCTGAAGAAGTAGAAGAGCCTGAATTAGAACTTGATGACGAAGAAGTTAGTCTCGACGATTTAGACTTAGAAATCGATGATGAGGAAGAACTTGAAGTGGAAGACGATGACGAGGAAGACCTCGTTGCGCCTGTTTAAAAATCATTATTTTATAAATAAATAACACGAGACAAAATGTCAAAGGTAACTGATAAAGTAATTAAATTATTGGAAAAAGTTGCTAACGCCCATCTCTATGAAGTGATGGGAAACAAAGGCAGATACATTGATAAGCCTGCCAATTTTAGCACAGTCCAATATATGAATGCAAGAGGACATGTAGATCAACTCAAATTAAAAGAGATGATCGTAAGAAGTATCATAGAATACGTCGGAAAGTCCGAAGCGTTTTTGAACATGGGAACAGCATGTGGTCATTTAGAGTATGCTAATAAATTGAACCACGAACAGTTGACGATCAGTTCATGCGAATGGGATTATCAATATGAGTGCTGTGAAAAGATACGAGACATGCTTGGCATTCAAATCAGTTACAGATGTAATGACATTTTAAGTGATGATTTTGAAATACGCAATTGTAAAACGTATTTTGATCATGTTATTTTAGATAGGTTTTTTCCTGTGTATCAAGCGGATACACATCACAGAACAGAAGAGGTGTTGAAGAAATTTAAACCATACGCAAAACGTGCGATTATTGTTGAGTCAGACGGCAACTGGTCAAAAGAGCAATGGGCTTGGTTGACCAAGACAGCCGAACGAAGAATCAAAATCTCAGGCGAATGGAATATGTTTCTGATAAAACTGGAAAACTTATGAAGACGTTTAAGAGCATCCGCGAAGCGAAGAAAAAAATGCCAGCAGGTGAGCATGTCTTCGATAAGAAAGTGAATCGCCACACGGTGATGATTCACAAAGATAAAAAAGGATTCACTGTCTATATTGACGGTGACAAACTAGACACTTATCGTTCTCAGAAAGAAGCTGAGAAGATGGGTGTAGCTTTCGCTAAGGAAATGTAAATGAAACTTATTACCGAATATCATGAAAACGATTTGACGTGTCTTGTTGAGAAGAACGAGAGCGGAGAAAAGTCTTATATGATTGAAGGTATCTTCGCGCAAGCAGAACAGAAAAATAGAAACGGACGTGTTTACCCTCGACCCATTATGGAAAAAGCTGTAAAAACGTACGTTGATACACAAGTTAACAAGAAGCGGGCTGTGGGTGAACTGAATCATCCCGAAGGTCCTACTGTTAACTTGGATAAAGTTTCTCACCTCATCACTGATCTTCGATTCGAAGGCAATGATGTGGTAGGAAAGGCACAAATATTGGATACTCCAATGGGCAAGATCGTTAAGGGATTGCTTGATGGTGGCGTTCAACTAGGCGTGTCAACTCGTGGCATGGGTAGTCTTGAGCAAAAGAATGGCACTATGTACGTACGAGAAGACTTTATTTTAAATACTGTCGATATCGTACAAGATCCGTCTGCGCCGGCAGCCTTCGTTAATGGTATTATGGAAGGCGTCGAGTGGGTTTGGGAAAACGGTGTTATTCAAGCACAAGAAATTGAAAAAATGGAGACTGAAATTAAATCGGCTCCGACAAAGCATCTCTATGAGACGCAAGTTCGTGAGTACAAAAATTTCCTCTCGTTGCTCAAATCAAACTTTAAGGAGTAAAACATATGTCTGATCTAGACCAAAATGTTGAGCTTCCTATCGATGAGGACAACCAAATCGAGGAAGCAAGTGCTCAGAAGATGCCTGTTGGTACAGAAGACGAATCTATTGCGTCTGTAGATAAGACTGACGCTCCTGTTAAGAAGGCTCCCGCTCGTAAAGGGGATCAATCTAAGCAGGATCCGATGCCTAAGACCAAAGCAGGAATGCTAAACGCTATGTACGGCAAACTGTCTGCAATGAAAAAAGCAGACCTTCATGCTGTGTACAGCAAGATGGAAGGTGTTGAAGTGGACGAAGATGGCGAAGCAATTGAATTGCCCGAATTTTCGTACACCGATGAACTCGACTCTCTTGTAGAAAGCGAAGCAACTTTGTCTGATGAGTTTAAAGCGAAAACTGCTGTGATCTTTGAAACTGCTATTCGTTCTAAGCTGTCCGAGGAAATCGAACGCTTAGAAGATGAATATCAAACTCGACTTGACGAAGAACTCGATGCTACTCGCACCGACCTCGTTGAGAAGGTTGATAGCTACCTCAACTACGTTGTTGAGAACTGGATGCAGGAAAACAAACTCGCTGTTGAGACTGGCTTGCGCACTGAAATCGCTGAAGATTTCATGGGCAAACTGAAGGATCTGTTCCTTGAGTCTTACATCGAAGTTCCTGAGTCTAAAGTTGACCTAGTTGATGAACTCGCGCAGTCTGTTGAAGAGCTTGAAGAAAAGCTTAACACTCAAACTGCATCAATGCTTGAAATGTCTGAGCGCGTTGAGACTTATCAGCGTGAGGCAATCATTCGTGAAGCCTCTCGTGATCTCGCTGAGACTCAAGTAGAAAAGCTAAAGTCTTTGGTAGATTCTCTTGATTTCGAAGACGAAGATTCTTTCTCTCAGAAGGTTAAGACTGTTAAGGAGTCTTACTTTAAGAAGGAAGTTTCTGCGACTGAAGAAGAGATTGTTGAAGACTGGGGTACAAGCACACAAGAAGTTTCTTCTGTGATGGACATGTACCTTTCCGCCATCAAAAAATCTAATAAGTAAGGAGTACTAAGATGACTGTTCAAGTATCTTATGACAAACTCATCGAGAAGTGGAGCCCAGTTCTCGAGGAAACGTCTGCTGGTGAGATCCAAGATCATCACCGTAAGGCTGTAACGGCGGCTGTTCTTGAGAACCAAGAGCAAGCATTCCGTGAAGAAGCCGGAATCATTAACGAAGCACCCACTAACACCAACTTCAGCGCAACTGGCGCCGCGGCTGGCGTAACTGGTGCTAACTGGAACCCCGTACTGATCGCTCTGGTTCGTCGCGCTATGCCTAACCTCATGGCTTACGATCTCGCAGGCGTTCAGCCCATGACTGGTCCTACTGGTTTGATCTTCGCTATGAAGAGCAACTACAAGACTACTCGTGGTGGTGCAACGACTGGTGACGAAGCATTGTTCAACGAAGCAATCACTCCGTTCTCAGGCGACTCTTCTGTATCTCAGTCTGGCGGTCCTTCTGGTCTGTCTGGCGTAAGCGATACGGACGATGACTCTTCTATCGTTGACTCTGGTTCGTCTTACGTACCAAGCGTTGGCGGTGCTATGCCAACTGCTGATGCTGAAGCACTCGGTTCTACCGGTTCTGCATTTGCAGAGATGGGCTTCACCATCGAGAAGGCAACCGTGACTGCAAAGTCTCGTGCGCTGAAAGCAGAATACAGCCTTGAACTGGCTCAAGACTTGAAGGCAATTCACGGTCTTGACGCTGAGACAGAGCTGGCTAACATTCTGTCTACTGAGATCCTCGCCGAAATCAACCGCGAGATCATCCGTACTATCAATGCTCAAGCCAAGATTGGTTGCCGACAAGCTGGTCTCCAGACTGCTGGTATCTTCGATCTTAGCACTGACGCAGATGGTCGTTGGTCTGTTGAGAAGTTCAAGGGTCTGTTGGTTCAACTTGAGCGCGAAGCGAACGTAATCGCGAAAGAAACTCGTCGCGGTAAGGGCAACATCATCGTTTGTTCTTCTGATGTTGCTACTGCACTTGTTGCGGCTGGTATGCTCGACTACGCTCCTGCACTCAGCACTAACCTGCAAGTCGATGACACTGGTAACACCTTCGCTGGTGTACTGAACGGACGTACTCGCGTCTACATCGATCCGTATGCCGTTGCTGACTACGTAACTGTTGGCTACAAGGGTACTAACCCATATGACGCTGGCGTATTCTACTGCCCATACGTACCTCTCCAGATGGTACGTGCGGTTGGCGAGAATGACTTCCAGCCACGGATCGGCTTTAAGACTCGTTACGGCATGGCTTCTAACCCATTCGTGGGTAGCTCGCCTGCAGACGGTCTTGCGTCTAACCGTACTAACCAGTACTACCGTATCTTCCGCGTGGACAACATCCTCGCCTGATACAATAAAAAGAATCTCTCAAGAGATCATTTTTGGGGAGCCGCAAGGCTCCCTTTTTTTTATGCATAAATACGAATGCCACGGATGGTGACATCATCTCATGGAGAGGCTAACTCAATAGGAGATGAACGCATGAAATATGTTTTAGCATTTGCTATGTTTGCATCCATAAATGTTGCGGCTGATACTGTGATCTATTATGATGACGGATCAACCTACACACTAGAAACCGGGCAAGAAGTTTACATTTCTAATAAAGGAGTGTTCAAAGCCACAGGTGGTCTCAACAACTGGCTATCAATCAAACGATTGAAACCATGGTCAAAAAGAGATTACACTGGACCTACTCAAACTGAAATTGATCAGTGCGAAACGGGCTTAGGCTTTGGTCATGTTTCTTGTCCTCCAAAAGAAGAACCTGAAGAAGAAACACAGCCATGTGATGAACTTGGCTTCGGTGGGACTTGCTCTGGATAATAAAAAAGGGGCTTTCGCCCCTTTACTTATTCATCCCAACGATCATCGTCTTCGTCATAGTCACCATCATTATCGGTGTCACAGAAACGTTGCCATGCAATCATATCAAAAGTTAGACCTTCATGCCACGGTACATAAGCTTTGCACCACTCATGAGAGCCTACGACCATAGTATCAGTTCCGTCCGGATCTGGTACATAGTCACGTTTTGTCCAAGGCTCTTGAACACGAAAAAAAGTGTCTTTGTTTTTCATAATAGAACGCTTAAACAAAGCACTGTTCGGCGTGCTGATATAAATCTCTTGATTATCTTCAAGAGTGTATGTTGAACCATCATCGTAGTTAATAACTGTAGCACTAAGCACGGTGAGCGGCGTTAGTGCGATTAACGCGAACAAGTATTTGAACATAATAGTTCCTCATTTGACCCCGGCGTTCCTAGCTGCCATATCACTCACGCTTTATCCTTGTGCGGTCGATATTATTTATATAAATAGTAAGGCTTATAAACTACTTGGGAATACCGATGGCTGACTTCACATGTGATCCTACGTATCTTGCGCCGACAGGCTTTAAAGTCGCGCTTGATCGAAAGAACTATCCAAACATTCAGTTTTTTGCACAGCAGGTGCAACACCCTTCTATGGACATGAATGCGACTGAGGTGCCTTATCGAAGAGTGGGCAATATTGTCACGCCAGGTGATACGCTGTCATTCGGCACTGTGTCTATGGACATTCTGATGGACGAGAACATGAACGTTTATCAAGAAATCTACGACTGGATGAAGCGACTGGTTGAAGAAGAACACAAAGCAAATACTGGTAGAATGCGCACGACCGACGCAGACGCTCAAGCCTCGTACTGCGACATTCGAATCTCAGTGCTGACAAGCCATAACAATATTTCAAGAACAATTCGGTACACAAACGCATTGCCGACTAGTCTAGGAGATGTGACGTTTGCCGCAACCCAAGACGGACAATATATCACATTTCCTGCATCTTTCCGATTTGATTATTTTGAGCTAGTGTGATATAATACACTTCGTGTATCTTATCATACAGTAGGTGTATATTATGAATTTAGAATCGATTCTACAAGAGTGGAAGCAAGATTCACAACTAGAGTATAACAAACTTGATGTCTCTTCGCAAGAAACGCCAAGACTTCATGCGAAGTATCTTGAGTTATATTCTAACGCAAAATTGAAACTCAAAGACGCTGAGTTTAAACAGAAGATTTTGCTGAAAGACAAGTGGCTTTATTACAACGGTAAAATGCCAGTAGAGACTGTTATCGAAAAGGGCTGGAATCCTGATCCGTTTGACGGTCTAAAAATTCTCAAAGGCGAGATGGATTACTACTACAACAGTGATCCAGAGATCATAGCCAGCGAGGGAAAGATAGCATATATAAAAGAGGTAGTGGATACTCTCAAAGAAATATTAGATCATGTCAAGTGGCGCCACTCAACCATCAAAAATATGATTGACTGGAAAAAGTTTGAGGCAGGATTCTAATGGACGTAGGACTACTAGGACTACTTGCAGTGTTTATGTGCCCGATGGTATTCGGTGGCATAACAATGTATTATTCACAGAACGAGATCCACCAAGAAACATTGGATCGATGGCGAAAGCAAGGATGGAAAAATGATCAGTAAGATTGGTTATGCGGTAAGAGACTTGTACGAGTTCTTTTTTAATTTGAAAATAAATCCACTGAGACACATACCGAACGAGTTGACTCAGTTCATTCTCATGTTCTATCTGTCTGTGATGTGGACAGTGGCGTTTACATTCTGGGCAGGCTGGACAATTTATTACGGCATCTACAGTGTTGCCGGGCATCTTGTGCTACTTGGTGCGTTCTTCATCACTGCAATAACATTCCGTGACGCAGAGAAAAATCCGCACCTGTGGAAGTAATTAAGTTACGAATGAAAGACTATGCGATGCTTCAATTGACGGAGTGTTCGCCACACATAGTCACTGAACTGTCCGAGCATTTCACATTCGAAGTGCCCGGCGCTAAGTTCATGCCTGCTGTCAAGCGCAGAGTTTGGGACGGCAAGATTCGTATGCTTGATCGAACTACTGGGCAAATCAATGCGGGCTTGTACTGGGCAATCAAAAAGTTTGCGATGGAGCGCGGCTATGGTATTAAGGTCGAAGAAGGTCCATACGGCTATCCATACGCGACCAACAAAGTAAATCACCTCAAAACAATTGAGTGGCTTGACTCGCTCGATATGCCTTACAAGCCACGTGACTATCAGTACGAAGCACTCACACATGCAATCAAGTATCGTCGAGCGATTCTGTTGTCACCTACTGGCTCTGGTAAGTCTTTTATCATTTACATGTTGATGCGATGGTACTTAGAGAATCGACAGGCGGGTAAAAAGATTCTGCTGATTGTTCCTACAACATCTCTTGTAGAGCAGATGTACTCAGACTTCAAAGATTATGGGTTTGATGTTGACAATAATTGCCATAGAATCTACAGTGGCAAAGACAAAGAGACAGACAAAGATATAGTCATAACAACGTGGCAGTCCATCTATAAACTGCACCCTGTGTGGTTCCATGAATTTGGCTGTATCTTTGGTGATGAAGTGCACGGATTCAAATCGAAATCGCTCTCATCGATTATGAATAAGGCTGTAAACGCTGAGTATCGATTCGGCACAACGGGCACACTTGACGGCACACAAGTGCACAAATTGGTGCTTGAGGGTTTATTTGGTCCTGTTCATCGTGTGACTACAACGCATGAACTTCAGCAGAAAGACACACTGGCTAAACTTGATATAGATATACTATTGCTTCAGTATTCTAAAGAACAGTGTAAAGAAATGGAGGGCAAGACCTATCAAGAAGAAATTGACTTCATCGTCTCAAACGAGCGACGAAACAAATTCATTTCAAACCTTGCGGTCGATCGGAACGGAAATACGTTGGTTTTATTTAACTTGGTGGATCGTCATGGCAAGGTGTTGCGGGATTTGATCGAAACAAAGTTAAAAGATGGACAAAGACTCTTTTACGTTTCTGGCGAAACCAAAACCAGCGACAGAGAACAGATCAGGAATATTGTGGAGAAGCAAAAGAATTCTATTATACTCGCTAGTCTGGGTACTTTCTCCACTGGCATTAACATCAAAAATATTCATAACATTATATTTGCGTCTCCTTCAAAAAGCCAGATCCGCGTCTTACAATCAATCGGAAGAGGATTAAGAAAATCTGATGACGGCACAGACACACATTTGTTTGACATTGCCGATGACTTACACTGGAAGTCACGAAAGAATTTCACACTGCTACATAGTGCTGAGAGAATTAAAATTTACAATAACGAAAAATTTCCTTACAAGATAACACAAATAGGTGTATAACATGCAATTCGAAAACCTAGCGCAGTTTAAGTTTAGTAACGGACAAGAAGTTGTGTGTGAAGTGATGGAGTGGCCACAGAATAAATCTGAAGATATCATTGTTAGAAATGCGATGTCGATCATTATGGGTGAAGATCAAGACGGCGATAGAGTTTACATGTTTCGACCATGGGCGCATTACTTAGAAGCGAACGATGAATATATTTTAGTAAATACTCTTCATGTTGTGAGTACAAATCGTCCAAGTGTACATCTTCAAGAAGAGTATAAGTATGCTGTGGGTGAAATGCATAAGCACAGAAAGCAAAGAGATTTAGCGGCAAAACAGCAAGAACTTGAAGCCTTTGAAAGATTGCAGAACGCCATGGTAAAAATGATTGAAAATGATTCTACTGGAATCTTATCAAACGTGCTACCATTTCCTAAGCGCAATGACATACTGCATTAGTATATTCTGTCGCCCTGCGCTGGGAAATAGATTTTAACACGATTTTTTTGATCTGTCAAGCTTTTTTTATAATTAATTTTAGTTTATAATGGTAACAACATGCAAACTGTGAGTACTGATTTATGAAAGAAAACAAACCACACTACGTCAACAATGCTCAGTTTTCTGAGGCTGTTGTCGAGTACGTAAGACACGCCAACGCTGAAGTTTCAGCAGGCAATCCCAAACCCATCGTGCCGCACTACGTTGCAGAATGTTTTCTGAAAATCGCAGAAGGCTTGTCTCATAAGGCCAACTTTGTGCGATACACGTATCGTGAAGAGATGGTCATGGACGCCGTAGAAAACTGTCTCAAAGCCATCGAGAACTACAATCTTGAAACTGCTACGCGAACAGGCAAGCCCAACGCATTCGCATACTTCACGCAGATTGCATGGTACGCATTTCTGCGCCGCATCGAGAAAGAGAAAAAGCAACAGGACGTTAAACTCAAGTTCATTGCTGAGGCAGACATTCAAGAGTTTCTAGATCACAGCGGTGAAATGGATCACAGTGATGATACCACATTCTCTTTCATTGAAGAATTGCGCTATCGAATTGACGCAGTGAAAGAAAGCGACCGAATGTTCAAAGAATATGCCTCAAAAGAAAAACGAAGACGTAAGGCTAAAACTGATTCAGACTTGACACAGTGGTTATAAATGGAGTATACTTGTATGTGGAAGTATGAGTGTAAGTCGGGCACGTACACAGAGACGAGCCTACTTGCTTTGTTATGGACTATCTTTACTCACCGTTTGCATCATCTGATCGAGGACGGTAAGTTTACGGACTAATATGAAAATAGCATTGCTGAACGATACGCATTGTGGCATCCGCAATTCATCGGATATCATGATGAAGTATCAAGAGAAATTCTATTCTGAAGTATTCTTTCCTTATCTGCTAGAGAACAACATCACCAAGATTCTACACCTTGGTGACTACTACGATAATCGAAAGTTTATTAACTTCAAAGCCCTTGAACACAATCGTAAAATCTTCCTTGAGAAGTTGCGTGAACATAAGATACACATGGACATCATTCCTGGTAACCATGACGTATTCTATAAGAACACGAACGATCTGAGTTCGCTGAAAGAACTACTCGGTCATTACATGGCTGAAGTTCGTATTATCGAAAAGCCAACTGTCGTTGAGTATGATGGTACGCCCGTTGCACTCGTGCCATGGATCAATGATGAGAACGAGGCAGAGACCGAAAAGTTTCTGAAGACGTGCAAAGCGTCTATCGTCGGCGCTCACTTAGAGTTAGAAGGCTTTGAGATGCAAGCAGGCATTCCATGTACGCATGGTATGAGTGCAGATGATTTCAAAAGATTTGACACAGTACTCACTGGTCACTTTCATACGAAATCGAATCACGGCAACATCCACTATCTTGGCTCACAGATGGAGTTCTTTTGGTCTGACGCACACGATCCGAAGTACTTTCACATCTTCGACACCAAGACTCGTGAACTGACACCTGTACAAAACACCGTCACACTCTTTCATCGGCTGTACTACGATGATACAGTAGAGAAGGCTGAGTACAAGTATCGTACGGGCAAACTGCCTGACATTACCGACAAGTTTGTCAAAGTGGTTGTGGCTAACAAGTCTAATCCAAAACTGTTTGAACACTGGCTTGATCGTATTCAATCGAAGCGTATCCATGAACTGAAGATCGCAGAGAACTTCGAAGAGTTCGTTGGCTCTTCTGTTGAAGATGATCGAGTATCTGTTGAATCGACTGAGCAACTACTGAGTAGTTACATCGATGCCGTTGAAACGCCTCTAGACAAGAATCACATCAAAAAACTTGTCCATGAGTTAATGATAGAAGCACAGACAGCAGATATCGTATAGAAACGCACCTGCCGTATTACCAGAGGTCTGGTGATGCTTGACACACTACTTTTCGGTATGATATAGTACACATATGATTAAATTTACAAATTTGCGTTACCGTAACTTTTTGTCTACGGGCGATCACTTTACTGACATTTCTTTAGATCGTGCTAGGTCTACTCTAGTCGTTGGACAAAACGGCGCTGGCAAATCGACAATGCTTGATGCGTTGTCGTTTGCCCTTTTTGGCAAAGCACATCGAAACATCAACAAGGGTCAACTGGTCAACTCGATCAACGGCAAAGCAATGGTCGTCGAGGTCGAGTTTAAAATTGGTCCGTCGAATTATAAGATCGTTCGTGGCGTCAAGCCCAACAAGTTCGAAATCTGGAAAGACGATGTGCTGATCAATCAAGACAGCCACAACAAAGAGTATCAGAAAATTCTTGAGCAGAACATTCTGAAACTAAATCACAAATCATTTCACCAGATTGTGGTGCTCGGCAGTTCATCTTTCATTCCGTTCATGCAACTACCTGCACAGCATCGCCGTGAGGTGATCGAAGACTTGCTTGACATCAACGTGTTCTCTAAGATGAACACCATTCTCAAAGAACGCATCTCTATTCTGCGAGAGCAAGAGCGAGCTAATAAAGTTGCGTTAGAACTGATTGAAGAAAAGATCAAGACGCAACGTGACTATGTTGCTAAACTAGAAAAACTCAGCCGAGAACAGAAGACTGAGCGTCTGAAAGAAATTGCTGTACTGCAAGAGTCTATCACAACTCTTGGTCTGGGACGTGTCTCCGTGTCTGAAGATCAGATGAAGAATCTGAAGAGTCAGATGGATGAGCTAAATAGTAAGATTCGTGAGGTCGAGAAGTTCGACACACAATTCTCTACGAAGCAAAAGGCACTGAACAAAGAGATTAAGTTTTATGAAAATAACTCCACTTGTCCCACCTGTGACCAAGGTATCGAGCCAGAGGTTAAGCAAGCAAAGACTGAAACAGCGGCTAGAAAGTGGGACGAATTCGAAGAAGCCAGACACCAAGCCGCAGCCCAAATCTCCTCACTCTCAGGTCGACATCGAAGTGTAGAAGAAAACATTGCGAAGATTCAAGAGCAGTTGAATCGTGAGTTTGAGATTAACACACAGATCGCACAGGCTCAAAAACGAATCGAGCAGTTACAGCGAGAGGTTGATAAAGTTGAGACCGAGACTGACTCTGTAGAAGATTCACTTTCGCAGTTAGAGATTTACACCAAAGAAGAGCAAGCCCTAACTAAAGACAGACGCCAACTGTCCGAAGAGGGCGCGTACAATACCGTCATTACAGAACTGCTGAAAGATACTGGCATCAAGACCAAGATCATCAAACAGTATTTGCCTGTGATCAACAATCTGGTCAACAAGTATCTGCAAGTGTTGGACTTCTTTGTGTCGTTTCATCTGGACGATACATTCAAAGAATCGATTCGGTCACGTTATCGTGATGACTTTTCTTACGACTCATTCAGTGAGGGTGAGAAACAGCGAATCGATTTGGCTTTGCTGTTTACATGGCGCATGGTCGCTAAGATGAAAAACAGCGTAGCCACGAATCTACTGATTCTTGACGAAACGTTTGATAGTAGTTTGGACGCAGACGGTGTGGATAATCTGTCGAAGATTCTTGAGACACTAGACGAAGACACCTGCGTATTTGTTATTTCACACAAAGGAGAAATGCTAGACGGTAAGTTTGATGAAAAGATCGAATTCGTTAAATCGAAAAACTTTAGTAAAGTCGCTTGACCTCAAGCGCAGAAAAGTGTATAATCTATTGAAATTAACGTGCATAAAAGTGCGAGGATATTATGGAACTAACTGAAAAGACGTTGACTGTTCTGAAGAACTATGCAACGATCAACCCTAACGTTGTCATCAACAACGGCAACGTGATCAAGACGATCTCTGAGGCTAAGAATGTTCTTAGTTCTGCTGAGGTTGATGTAGAATTTCCCAAGCAGGTCGGCATCTATGATCTGAGTGAATTTCTGAGCGTGTTGTCTCTCGTTGACTCGCCTCGCCTGACGTTCGAAGACAACAACTTTTTGATCAGTGATGGTAGCGGGCGCACTCGTATCAAGTACTTTTACTCTGATATAGATATGCTTACTGTTCCCAGCAAAGACATTGTGATGCCAGAGTGTGAAGTATCGTTTGCTCTGGATCGCGAGACGTTGACTCGTGTGAAGCGAGCGGCATCTGTTCTCGGTCACACTGAGATGTCTCTATCTGTTGTGAACGATGTTCTACAATTGTCTGTGATTGATCAGAACGACAAAACTTCTAACGTGTTCTCTATCGATGTTGATGGTGAATACAAAGATCCTAATTTCAACTTCGTATTCAACATTGCGAACTTGAAGATGGTTGATGATGATTATCGCGTCGATATCTCATCTAAATTGATTTCTCATTTTGTCAATGAGATTAGCGGTATCCAATACTGGGTAGCACTTGAAAAAACTAGCACTTACGGAGAATAATGCTATGGCTAAGAATGAAACGAACGAAAGCGTCGAGCAACTGATGGAACTCGCTAATCGCGTGACCCGCAGTACTGTCGCTGTAATTGATACCGTGACCGGACGTGGTGGTTTTCGCGGTGAAGAACTCTCGACGATTGGTCAGTTGCGAGATCAATCTATTCAACTGATCCAGCTTGTTGAACAAATGCAAGGTGAATCTGGCGAATAAATCTGATATAATGCTCCTATGAAAAAGCTGTGGACTATCTGGAAGTATGCAATCGGTAGTTTCAGTGATGACAAGACTGCTGACTATGATAATCATGTCGCGGTCATCCGAACGCTTGTTGTTGTAATTAATGTGGTATGTGCCTGTATGATTATGGCAAACATCGTTCACAATTGGTAACTTTATTATGGTGCGGAGTAATTTATGTCTAAAGATTTTCTCTGGGTTGAGAAGTATCGTCCTCGCAAGGTAGAAGATTCTATTCTACCAAAAAAACTGAAAGATGTTTTTACAAAGATCGTGCAGTCTGGTGAATTGCCCAACATGCTTTTCACCGGCACTGCTGGTCTTGGTAAGACTACCGTAGCACGAGCAATCTGTGACGAACTTGGCTATGACTACATTGTCATCAATGGTTCTGAAGAGGGCAACATCGATACGCTACGTGGCAAAATCAAGCGTTTTGCATCCTCCGTCTCTCTAGGTGGCGATGTTAAGGTCGTCATTCTAGATGAGGCTGATTATCTAAATCCTCAATCGACACAGCCCGCTCTTCGTGGATTCATCGAAGAGTTTTCTGATAACTGTCGATTCATTCTGACTTGCAACTTCAAGAATCGAATCATCGAGCCGCTACACTCTCGGTGTGGCGTGTATGAATTTAATACGACTAAGAAAGAAATGCAGACTCTTTGTGCTGATTTCTTTGTGCGATTGATTCACATCCTTGAGTCTGAGCAAGTCGCATTTAACAAAGACCTACTTGCGCAACTGATTATGAAGTACGCCCCTGACTGGCGGCGTGTGATCAACGAGTGCCAGCGATACTCGATTGGTGGTCAACTAGAATCTACAGTTCTCAACAATGACGCAAGTGGCAACTACGATTCTCTTTTCAAGTCTCTCAAAGACAAAGACTTTAAAAAGATGCGTAGTTGGGTCGCTCAGAACGTAGACGTTGATGTGTCTGCAATCTTTCGTCAAATCTATGACAACATGTACGAGAAAGTGGACGCATCTTCGATTCCACAACTGGTGTTGATTCTTGCTGACTACCAGTACAAGAATGCCTTCGTTGCTGACCACGAGTTGAACATCGTTGCATGTATGACTGAGATCATGGCAAACGTGGAGTTTAAGTGATGAATCCGTTTGACTATGTGACTGCTATTAATCATGGCAAGCAAGACATCATGGACGATGATTTGAAAGAGAAAGCCTATAACTCTTTTCTGACGAATCGATCACTGAGTTATTTTCCTGATACCGTTGCCGCGGCTAACGTTATGAATCAGTTTCACCACTTGGATAACAAGTTACAATTTCATTTTTTACTAAATATAGTAAGAAAGCGAAAGCGATTCTCTAAGTGGGAGAAACAAGAGACTTTCGATGACGTGGAAGCGGTAAAGGAGTATTATGGATACAGCAACGAAAAAGCACGTTCGGCTTTATCCCTCCTTTCACCTGATCAAATTAATGAAATAAGAACAAGGATCTACAAAGGTGGAAGAAAATAGAATTTGGAAACCAGCAGATATGCTGGAAGTGACGTTGAACGAACCTGACGATTTTCTCAAGGTTCGCGAGACTCTGACAAGAATGGGTGTAGCATCTCGACGTGAAAACAAACTGTTTCAGTCATGCCATATCTTGCACAAGCAAGGTCGATACTTTATCGTGCACTTCAAAGAGTTGTTTCTGCTTGACGGCAAGAAGTCTAATCTAGAAGAGGCTGATGTTCTGAGACGAAACACCATCGCTACGTTACTAGCGGATTGGGGACTCGTGCAGATTGTCGATAAGGCTCAGGTAGCAGAGTGTGCGCCACTGCGACAAGTGAAGATCATTTCTCACAAGGATAAAGACCAGTGGGAGTTGTGTCCAAAGTATAACATCGGCAATAAGGCTTGACGCCCGAAGAGCATTATTATAGAATGAAAAAAATTTTCGGCGACAGACTACCCAATCCACACAACGAACCAAAGAAGTTTGAGTTTTACGTGAAGATGTATCGATACTACCATTTTAGTAGAGATGGTAAGAATCACTGGGTTGCCTAATGAAGCGTATCATTATACTAACCCTTTTGCTGGGGGCAAATGCTTATGCGGCAAAACCCAGTATCTTTCAACAGCACATGGATTTGTGTCTTGAAACTATTGAGAGCGAGTGGTATACAAAACGAATACAATTGTCAGAGGTAGAAAAGACTTCTAAGACTAGCCGGCTTGTGGCTTTAAGATGTGAACCACCTGCTTGTGCAAAACCGTTTTCTTGGTTTGGATACGATGTGAAAGACAATGCTTTCTCCACCAAGATTACTAACATGTGGTGTAGCATCAAAGATGGAGAAGAGCCTGTCTTATCAGATTACAGAGATGTGGGCTGGGAATCACCTAGCTCCGAGCAATAGACTCGACCTGACAAGTCTTCTTGCGTGAAAACTTGATTGGTGTTCCTTCTCTGACTTGACGCGAACGAATTCGAAACTCAGTAATTTCTTCAACGTCATACTTGCAGTCTGTTTTGATAGTGTACTTATTACCTTGCTTGTCTTTGATCTGAATTGTGTCTTGAGACGTATCAAACTTAACAATCGGAGTAAGATTGGCAGTGACAACACTCTCATTAGCGAATGAGATTAGCGGTAACATAAGTAGTACGAGGATGATGTTTTTCATATTTGCCTCCAGTCGCCTCACGGCGTAGGTATTGTTACATTTTTATTACACTGTATATACCTTATATATAGGTTTTTGGACTTAGACCATGAAAAAAGATGACAATCTTCTTGTGAAAATCAACAAGGAAGATAAGAAAGAATTTATCGCGCTGTGTAAAGAATTGGATACAAGCGCATCTCGTGAAGTTAGACACTTCATAAAAAATTTTATACAAGAGAACCAAAAGCAAACTTCTCGCGTATAAATAACCGCGTGATGCCTTTATAGGGTCACATATACAACACAACCTTGCTTAATTAATTAGGAGGTACCGTTTATGGTAACTAAAGCATTTACCTTTCCGCGTTCGCATTTTATTGGCTTTGATCACGTTTGGTCTGAGATTGAGCGTCTTTCAGAAATGTCTGACAACAAACTCTATCCGCCTCACAACGTAGTCAAGCATGACGAATCGACGTTTTCAATTGAACTTGCACTGGCTGGTTATAGCAGAGACAACCTAGAAATTGAAGTGAAAGAAGGCAACGCTCTTCTTGTGATTTCTGGCGACAACCGAGTTAGCGAAGACGAAGATAGAGAGTACCTGCATCGTGGAATCTCCGGTAAGAAGTTTACTCGCACCTTTAGACTGTCAGAACATGTTGTTGTTGATGGAGCAGACTTCGTGGACGGATTACTCGTCATTAACTTGAGGGTAGAGGTTCCAGAAGAGAAGCGTCCAAGAAAAATCTCAATCTCTTCTTAAAGGACGTAATACAATGAAAAAGGTACTACTGTTGGCAGGTCTCCTGGCTGCCGCACAAAACACTATTGCTGATGAGTCTTACACTGCAAAGGCAAACGACGAAGGCAAATTCTGCGCACGTATCAAGCAACAGGCTGTTGGAGTTGGCGTTACTTGGCGTACCAAGTGCCGTACACTCGAGGAGTGGCGTGAGCGTGGGTATGAAGTTTCTGACCCTGTCACTCTTGAGCCACTTGACAAGCAGATGCTTGCTCAGGTTGGTTCCAAAGAAGGAGAGGCATGAAAAGAATTTTAGCCCTCGTACTTGCATTGGGTTTATCTGCTAGTGTTAGCGCCAATGATATCGAAGAAGTAAAAGTGTATGCAACAAAGATCGACAACTCAGGCTATACTATGAGAGCCGGTCTGACAAATGTTGCGTTGTTGCACGAATACGACGAAAGACTTGACACTTGGCACTACATTGGCTATACTGATGAATACGGTCAAACTGTAAAAGTTGATGTTGATAAATCTATCAACGAAGCTATTGCAGACGCCGTGAAAACATTCTTCAGTGTCGATTAACTCGATGTATAAATAATAACGGTTTGCGGAGTTCCGTTTAAATAAAACTCCGCCTTATATAAGGAGCTAATTATGATTAGGGCAATTGGAGACTGGGTGAAAGATTTCTTTATGGGTCTTACCCACGCGCAAGCAGGATGGACTACCATCGGAGTTCTCGGCGTTATCGTACTTCTAGCTATTGTATAGGATTTTAATATGATTGAAGGGTACATGCAGGTTGATCTGAACGATCCGCTTGCAGTTAAATATCATGAAGTCGCATTAAAATCTTTTGAGTGCGTATCAGACATTTTCAAAATAAATGTAGTGCAGTGTGTCACACCTGATACGCTTCTCGATCTTCCTTTCTCGGAAGACAAAAGAAGATCCCCTCAAGAAAAAGCTTCCTTGTGTTCTCAATACAGAATGCACAAGCGCATGTCTCAAACGTCTGACGAAAAACCGATGGATCGTTTCTTCATCATGGAGCATGATGCATATCTAAGACCCGATCAACAAGAACTGTTTCGCATGATCATGTCTAAGTGGGAGCAGATGATTACTCTCAACATTGGCATTGCTATGGAATGCTATACGTGTAAGCGCCAGATTTCAAAGCTATTCTGTGAGGCTGTAGAAAACGACAAGAATACCAAAATGACTGGTCCTATGGGTATTCTACATACTGTCACAGATTTTTGGGTAAAAAAGAACAATCTTCAAGTTCGTGCTGTGTATTGGCCGAAGTTAGGCAAAGACAACAAAACTGGCATTTCGAACAATGTAACCAAAGCACATAGAAAGCCTCAAGTTGTTATAGAAGCACCAGTTACTCAATTGATCGATACAAGTCTAGGAACAACAGTGATCGACAGACCAGAGTCTCAAGTAAAAAACTTTTACAATCAGGACACGCATCCTAATTTTCATTTCGTTGATTTGTCGGCAGAGGTTGACAACCCCGACATAACTTTAGTATAATACATACATGAAATTTTATACGAATGTTGTCCGCGCGGGCAACAAAATACTTTATCGTGGTTACGAAAGTGGTTCTCGCGTCGAGCGCAGAATCCCTTACACTCCTACGTTGTTTGTCGAAAGCAATCGCGCCTCTGGTAAGTTCAAAACGTTGTACGGTAAAGCCGTCGAGCCTATGCAGTTCGGCAGTATGTCAGAAGCCTCTGACTTTATGAAGCAGTACGAGAACGTGCCCAACTTCTCCGTACACGGACAGACGAACTACGTCACTCAATTCATCGGCGACACTTTCCCTAACGACATCAAGTTTGATCGTGATCTGATCAACGTACTGACCATCGACATCGAGGTCGCGTCTGATCAAGGCTTTCCTCACCCCAGAGAAGCCGCGCATCCGATCATCTCTATTGCCGCCAAGTCAAATCAATCCAACACCTATTACGTGTGGGGCATGGACGATTACGACGAATCGCTAAACGATTGCGATGTCACCTACTTTCGTTGTGAGAATGAATACAATCTACTCACTGCGTTTCTTGGCTGGTGGCAGGGCAACTGCCCAGACGTGCTGACTGGCTGGAACTCCAAACTCTTTGATATTCCATATCTGGTGCGCCGCACTCAACAAGTTCTCCATGCTGAGGCTGTAAAGAAGTTCTCGCCATGGGGTCTCGTACGCGAGCGTGAGATTCGCATGATGAACACAGTCGAGATTGCATACGAGATCGAGGGTGTGTCTCAGATGGACTACCTTGATCTGTTTAAGAAGTTCGGTAAGCAAACGTGGGGCGAGCAAGAATCATACAAGCTTGATCATGTGGCTCACGTGGTGCTTGGCGAGCGTAAACTGTCGTACGAAGAATACGGTTCGCTTCACTCGCTGTACAAGTACGACTACCAAAAGTTTATCGACTACAACATCAAAGACGTTGAGTTGGTTGATCGGTTCGAAGAAAAGATGGGCTTGATCTCGCTGGCTATGACGATGGCATATCAAGCCAAGACTAACTATCAAGATACGTTTGGCACCACTGCAATCTGGGATTCGATTATCTACAATCAGTTGCTACACAAGAACGTGGTAATTCCTGGTAAGCCACCCATCGACCATGACGCTGGTAAGATCGTCGGCGGCTATGTAAAAGATCCATTTGTCGGTGCACATGACTGGGTTGTGTCGTTCGATCTTAACTCTCTGTATCCGAACATCATTGTGCAGTATAACATGTCGCCCGAGACTATGTGCTACGATGAGAAAGTTGACACTACGAAGTGCGCGAATGGAGCCATGTTCCGAAAAGATTTTGAGGGCATCATTCCTAATGTGATTCGTAAGTTCTACGACGACCGTGTGTCGATCAAGGGCAACATGCTCAAAGCCAAACAGAAGTACGAAGAAGCACCCACCAAGAAGCTTGAAAACGAAATTGCTACGATGGACAATCAGCAGATGGCGATCAAGATTCTAATGAACTCTCTCTATGGTGCACTCGCCAACAAATACTTCCGCTACTTCGATCAGAAGATTGCTGAGGGTGTGACCACAAATGGTCAGCGAGCGATCAAGTGTGCCGAGAAAGCAGTGAACGATGAAATGCAAGAGATTCTTGGCACCAAAGATGACTACGTGATTGCAATCGACACCGACTCTGTGTATATCAACTTCGCGCCGCTGGTCGAGTTACATAAGCCTGTCAATCCCGTCAACTTCTGTAGTAAAGTCGCAGAACATTTCGAAACTAAAATTGCAGAAGCCTATGCGAAACTAGCTGAAGAAACGAGCGCGTACGAAAATCGTATGGTGATGAAGCGTGAGGCGATTGCTGATCGCGGTATCTGGATGGCTAAGAAGCGATACATTCTAAACGTCCACGACAACGAGGGTGTGCGATACGCTCAACCGAAACTTAAGATGATGGGCATCGAAGCGATCAAGTCCAGTACGCCACAGATTGTCCGTGACAAAATGAAAGAGACGTTCAAAGTAATCATCGAAGGCACTGAGTCTGACACGCAACGATTTATTGCCAACTTCAAGGCTGAGTTTAAGAACCTAGAGCCCGAAGCGATTGCGTTTCCACGCGGAGTCTCTGAAGTGACCAAGTGGAAAGATCGACAGACTATCTACGGCAAAGGCACACCGATCCATGTTCGTGGCTCTCTGCTATATAATCATTATGTGAATCAAGCCGGCTTGAAAGACAAGTACGAGATGATTCAAGATGGCGAAAAAATTAAGTTTCTGTACCTCCGCCAGCCGAACAAAATCAAAGAGAACGTGATATCTTTTCCAATGCAGTTGCCCAAAGAACTTGGCTTGCACGTATCAGTAGATTATGATATGATGTTCGTTAAAACATTCCTTGATCCGCTTGAGCCAATTCTCGCCGCCGTGGGCTGGTCAGCAGAGCCAAGGGCAACGCTTGAGGACTTTTTTGGATGAACACAGACCACTTAGATTTTCCTGATATTGGGTGGGGCTACATGCCACCGACTGAAGAAGTTTTTAGAGCGTTTGAGTGGGCACAAAAACTCTACAAGCCAAAGCGAGTTTTAGAGATCGGTTTTCATCTTGGTCATTCGACCACATATCAACTTGAGATATACAAAGACCTTGAAAAGATGATTTCTTGCTCGCCTTACGAAGATCGAAACGGCAAAGCAGACGATAGAATCAATCCTGCGGCACGATGGCTTGCCGCTATAAAACTATCGAAGATGTATCGAAATAAGTGGCGATGGATTCCTGGCAAAGCACATCAAATGATAGACGAAATTTCTATCTACGATTATGACTTCGCACTGATAGATGGCGGACACACTTATAATGCCGCATCACATGATATGACTATGTGTATCGATCTTGGCATCAAGGCTATGCTGATCGATAACTTTGAGTTGGTTCCTGTTCGCGATGCATTCGCAGACCATCACGAACTAAAGTTGATAAAAAAGTTCTACTACGAGCAAACGTTCAAAGGTAGACGTAAGACAAATCAATTAGCACTGGTAAAGGTTGACAGCCCACAACTTAATTTGTTATAATTTCTGAATGAAACTAGAACTGACGCTGTTCAAAAATCGTTATGACAACAAGACTCATAAACGAATGACCATGAATAATTGGTTAGAGTTTACTGAGTTGCTGTCTGGTTTGTCTAGTATACCCGAGTCGAAGAAAACTGCTTCGCTAATTAGTCCTGCAATTTATACTGAAGGTACAACAAGATCAAATGACAACGTTGAGTATTGGGGTCGATGGGCGGCTGTCGATGTTGATGATGTCACTTTTGAGGAGCCACTAACAAATGAGCTTCATAGTAGGTATGGGCATTGGAACTTTGTGTGTTATTCTACTGCAAGTAGCACAGTCGATACACCTAAATTCCGACTTGTATTTGAACTTACACGAAACGTCGAGCGAGACGAAATTCGACACTTCTGGCATGCCCTCAACACAGAACTTGGTGAAATCGGCGATGCTCAGACAAAGGATCTTAGTCGTATGTACTACGTTCCTGCTCAGTATTTCGACGCTCATAATTTTATGTTTTCTAATCACGGCGATCCTATTGATCCAGACTATCTAAAGGCTAAACATCCCTACAAAGAGAAAGAGGGTAAAAACTTTTTAGATCGTCTGCCGCCCGAGTTACAGAAAGCAGTGCTTGAGCATCGTAAGCAAGCACTAGATAACACCAACGTTTCTTGGTCCAGCTATCGTGATTGCCCGTTTTGGCCAAAGAAACTTTCTATGCAGTACCAAACAATAACGAATACCGGATGGTATCACACGATGTATCGTATTATGGTTGCTACCGCGGGTAATGCCATTAAGAACGGCTATCCCATCACTGCGAAACAAATCGCAGAGTTGTGTAGACAATTTGACAATGAAAATGGAATGTGGTATACTAATCGACCACTAGAGAAAGAAGCTGATAGGGCAGTCGAATATGCCTATCGCAATAACTAGGAGCAAATGATGAGTGATAATGTAACTGATATCGCGCCAAAACTGAGCGAACCTCAAATGGCAGCCGATGGAACTACCGTACGAGTAGACGAAGAGGGTTGTGAAGTTATTCAAGCACCGCCCACTGGTCAAGAAGAGTCTATGTTGCAGACGCTTCGTGTAGGCGTCATTGGTAAGAACACCCTTGCAGATGCAACAGCGGTTGCGTTTAATACGAAAGCGGCCGAATTTGTTCGATGTGAATCGTTCGCAGATGTTGATGCGTTGATTGAATCAAAGCCAACCATCGTGTTTGTCTGTGAAGAGATTCCTTTGTTGAAGAACGACACGTTCGATGACGCAGACTTTTTGAATGCAGTTAATAAACTGTTCAAGCAGACCGAGTGCGCAATCTGTATTCGATCAACGCTGAACATTGAAACGACCAATCGCTTGATTGCGACTCTTGGTTATGATGTGTTTCAAGCGAAGCTTTGTTACTTCCCTGAGTTGTCTGATTGCACTAGCATGGCTGACATTCTTATCAGTGACTACCATATGATTGGTGGTGAAGAAAAGCCACGACAATCGCTATTGCAACTTCTGCAACACGCGAGCCACTTTTCTGCGTCGGCTGTTACCACTGGTAGCATTTGGGAAGTAATTTATGCTAAACTAGGTCTTGCTGGCTTTAAAGCAGTCAAGCAAACTTTTTTCAATCAGTTGTATGATACGATTCTTGATGTCAAGAATGCAAATCCAACAATTGTTCGTCGCATGATGGAGCAAGCGCCTGACATTGCAGACAAGAGTGTCATGGTTCCTACATTTGTTCGTGCGAAGACTGACGATTCTGTCAGTTACAAAGAAGCGCGTGGATATGCTGGCGAGTTTTTGAATCACGATGTACGCGCACTTGCGGGTCTGTCTGATAAACTACCACTGATTGATGAGTGCATTAACTTTAAAAATCTGAAGGACTAATATATGTCAGTAATGAACAAGCTGAAGAAAAACTCTAAAGTGGCACACACCTCTGTGCTGTCCGAGTCAGAGTTTTTTCAAGAGCGTGAGATTACAACCCTTGACGTTCCTATGTTGAATGTCGCACTGTCTGGTAGTCTGAAGGGTGGACTGGCGTCAGGACTTACTGTTCTCGCTGGTCCATCTAAGCACTTCAAGACTTCGTTCGCACTGAAAATGGCGGCTGAGTTTCTGAAGTCTGACCCAGACGCAGTAATGCTGTTCTATGATTCTGAGTTTGGTTCGCCACAGTCTTACTTCGAAACGTTTGGTATTGATGTGAATCGTGTGCTCCACACGCCTATCACTAATGTCGAAGAACTGAAGTTTGATTTGATCAACCAGCTTGAGAATCTGGACAAAGCCGATAAAGTTATCGTAGTGATTGACTCTATTGGTAATCTAGCGTCTAAGAAAGAACTTGAAGACGCTATCAACGAAAAGTCTGTGGCTGATATGTCACGTGCAAAAGCACTCAAGGGCTTGTTCAGAATGACAACACCTTATCTGACGATGAAGAACATTCCTCTTCTTGCGATCAATCATACGTACAAAGAGATTGGCTTGTTCCCGAAAGATATTGTTGGCGGTGGTACTGGTATCTACTACTCTGCTGATAACATCTGGATTCTCGGTCGTCGGCAGAACAAAACTGGCACTGAGGTAACTGGTTATGACTTCATCATCAACGTCGAAAAGTCTCGATTTGTTAAAGAGAAGTCGAAGATTCCTATCCGAGTTTCTTGGGAAGGTGGGATTGAGTCTTATAGTGGGCTTTTGGATGTTGCTCTTGCTGGTGGTTTTGTTATTAAGCCTAGTAACGGCTGGTATCAACTGGTTGATAAATCTAATGGACAACTGGTTGGTGGAAAGGTCAGAGAGAAAGACACGCTCGCGTATTCTTTCTGGGAAGGACTACTAGAAGATGAAGACTTCCAGTCGTTCATTGAAAAGCAGTACAAGATTGGTGCTGGCGCATCGATTGATCTTGACTTAGAAATGGAAGTTGAATGATGGGTATCGGCACTGCGAAAGAGGGAGTTGACTACGAGTTGATTCCCGCCACTGACAACGAGAATGATCAGTCATGGGACATTCGCATTCTTAAGGGCGAGTTTACTGAATCTGTTTTACGGTTCGGTAACATCGCCTTTGATGGAGAAAATGATTGCTTAAACTTTAATTTTATGTTAGTATCAACACCTGATACTGAATTGACAGAAGACAACGTTGCCCTTCAAGACAGAGCCGCAGAAGTTCTTGCGTCTGTTCTTGAAGAAGCGGCACACACTGGTAGTTTACAATTAGGCAATCCTGAAGATGACAGTGAAGATTGATTTAGAACAAACAATCATTCGAAACATTTTGACAAATGAGCCTTACATGCGTAAGGTCATTCCTTTCATTAAGAAAGAATACTTCGAAGGTGTGTACCAACATCTGTTCACTGAGGTGACGAAGTTTGTTGGCAAGTATAACAAGTTGCCGACGCTAGAATCTTTTAAGATTGAATTGGATCAGTCCGACAAGTTGACTGATCAGATGTACACTCATGCCATGGACATTCTTCCCAACATCTTTGAGGTGAAAGAAGAGAATGATACGTGGCTGTTAGATACAACAGAAAAGTGGTGTCAAGATCGTGCGGTCTATCGTGCTATTATGGAGTCGATTACAATCATCGACGGCAAGCACGAGAAACTTTCTAAGAACGCACTGCCTGACATCCTACAGAATGCACTAGCCGTATCGTTTGACACGAACGTAGGTCATGATTACCTTGAAAACGTAGATGAACGATACGCCTTTTATCATGAGCAAGAAGAGCGCATCCCCTTTGATCTTGACTACTTCAATCGGATCACAAAGGGTGGACTGCCAAATAAGACGCTAAACATCGCCTTGGCAGGCACAGGTGTTGGTAAGTCATTGTTCATGTGTCACGTTGCGGCTAGTGCCCTTTCGCAGGGTCGTAATGTCTTGTACATTACGATGGAGATGGCAGAGGAGCGCATTGCTGAACGCATTGACGCAAATCTGCTGAATGTGCCAATCGATCAGTTAGAGAACATGTCACAGAATATGTTCACTGACCGTGTGCGTCAAATTGCGGATAGCACAAACGGTAAGCTGATCATCAAGGAGTACCCGACTGGACAGGCTCATAGCAGTCACTTCCGGGCGTTGCTGATGGAACTCAAACTGAAGAAGAAGTTTGTTCCTGAGATTATATTCATTGACTATTTGAATATATGTGCATCGTCTAGAATGAAAGCCATGGGCGGTGCAATCAACTCTTACACCTATGTCAAAGCCATCGCTGAAGAAATACGCGGGCTTGCTGTAGAGTTTGATGTGCCCATTGTGTCAGCAACACAAACGACTCGGTCGGGGTATGGCAATTCTGATCCTGGACTAGAAGACACATCTGAGTCTTTCGGTCTTCCTGCAACGGCTGACCTAATGTTCGCTCTTGTGTCCAATGATGAGCTAAATAGTCTTGGACAGATAATGGTGAAGCAGTTAAAGAATCGTTACAACGATCCTAACGTCGATAAGAGATTTGTGATTGGCGTGGATCGAAGTAAGATGAAACTATATGATGTAGATGAGACACAACAAGACCTTGTTGATGATGATATACCCGTTTTTGACAAATCGGCTTCGGGCGAAAAACTCAAAAACATAAAAATCTTCTAGGAGGTGCGTTATGGATCCCTACACTCATACTCTTATTGCAGTAGGGCTGATGTTTGGCTCGTATTGGGCTGGTAGACATTATGGTTACAAAGACGGCTTGATCGATGTATGGTCTGCTTTGCTTACAGTCTTTGATGCTAAGTCTATCGTTATTAATGAAGATGAAGAAATGATTGTCACCGATAAAAGCGGTGCCGAACGAAAGGTGAATTGATGGCTATTGAATATAAGTTTCGTGAAGACGAATTGATCCAAGAATTCAAAGACTACATTGACGCTACGTACAGCGGTCACTATGGTCACGGTGGATTTCAATCGAGTGAAGTGATTGTTGATCGAGGGCATGGTCTCGGCTTCTTTCTTGGTAATGTTGATAAATACAACGGTCGATATGGCAAGAAAGGTTCTGCTGACGACCACCGCAAAGACCTGATGAAGATTCTGCACTATGCACTGCTTGCATTGTACGAACACGACCGACTGAATCCTACGGTGACTATCAACGTTCCAGATATCGATTGGAGACATGCGCCTTCAAAGGAAGAACTTGGTCTAGGTCCACTCACAGTAGATACAATTTCGTATCCATCAATCAACGTTGAAAGTGACGTGAAAGTGGACCTCACTGATTATCCTGAGTATGATGTCAAATTTAACGTAGACGGACTCAAGGTATGACAGAAGACATTTTCGATTTTGGCTTTACAGCCGTAACTGAAGAAGAGTTGGAGGTTGTTCAGAAATCTTCGACTGAAAAAGATGCGGTTGAAAGTCGGCTCGATAAGTTGTATAATGCTATTCAACCATTGTTGGATAATCTGAGAAAGAATCCAGAGAAGGACTATATCTATTGGCCCAATCGTCTGGATAAAGTTGATCAGTTTAGGGACTATATCGACGACATCTATACTGGAAAGTGAATGACATTTAACATGAAGGCCGCTAAGACGGCTGTAAGTGATACAATCGTAGCAACACCAATTAATTTAGTTCTCAACTACATTCTTCTCAAAATGTTCTTACCGCTTAGTTTGACTGCGGAGTTGATGACTTTACTTTTTACTTCCATATTTTTCGTCGTCGCTTGCGTTCGAAAATATTTTGTGATATCATTCTTTAATAGGAGAAACAAATGACTAGCCCTGTGAAAGTGCCTGACGTTGTGTTCAAAACTCGGGTCCGTGATAATTCAATCCCCGGTGCAAATCCGTATCGATGGGAAGACGTAACTACCGAAGACTTGTTTATGGGCAAGTCTGTGATTGTCTTTTCTCTTCCCGGTGCTTTTACACCGACTTGCTCTACGTACCAACTGCCCAACTTTGAGAAGTTGTACGGTCAGTTTAAAAGTTATGGCGTCGATGACATCTACTGTGTTTCGGTCAACGATGCGTTTGTAATGAATGCGTGGGCTAGAGATCAGAAATTAGTCAACGTCAAAGTGATTCCTGACGGCTCTGGTGATTTCACTGAGCAAATGGGAATGCTTGTCGCTAAAGACAATCTTGGTTTTGGTATGCGTTCGTGGCGTTATGCGATGCACGTTGTCGATGGCGTAATCATGAAAATCTTCGAAGAGCCAGGTCGCGAGGACAACTGCGAGACTGACCCTTACGAAGTAACTTCACCTGAAAACATTCTGTCTTACTTCGGAGGATAACCAATGCAGAATCCACAACAATTTATCGACGCAGTAAAGAAAGGCGTTGCTACTGTTGTTTTCAAAAAGATTAATACGGACGAGATCCGTGTTATGCCTTGCACCCTTAACGCTGAGATTGCTGGCACCAGCATCACAGTTCAAGACATGGACGCAAACAGCGAACACTTTGCTGTCTGGTGTCTCGACAAAGATGCGTGGCGCTCTTTCCGCACAAACACCGTCGTTGAGTGGTACGAAGGTTATCCGTCAGCGATTGCTCATCGCGTATAAAGAAGAGGTCGTTGCATGAAACCCGTAAGAGAATTTAGAGAACAGATTATTGAAGCCGCGAAAGCGCATTTTGAAGCAAGCATTCACAGACATCGAATGAATGCAGAACTCATTCTGGAACATTCTGTGGCTGTCGCAGAACACCCAGATATGATGGAAACTCTTGAAACTGAACTGAGCAAGATGGCTGAATATCATGATCGATTGGAAATGCTTGAAACTTACTTTTAGTGTCTTGGCGCTACTCACGGTTAGTGGGTGCGCCAATCTCCCTTGCTGGAATGTCTCTGTCAATGGCGGCGTTCCTGGCGTAGCAAGCGGTAATGCGCGTGGTCAAATCTGCCCTCCACCAGCCGCTGAAGAAGACGAAGAAACTGGTCAACGCAGTTTTCGTCCACCCTCCTAAGTCGTTGATTTATAAGCTTATAACAAAAAAGTCTAAAAAAAGTTTAAAAAAGTGTTGACGACCTCTTGGATTCCTGCGATAATTACTATGTAATTTGAGATGAGAGGTTGTTTGTTATGGCGTATGTTAGTCAAGAAATGAAGAAGAAGTTAGCTCCCGGCATCAAGGCTGTACTCAAGAAGTACGGCATGAAGGGAACTCTTGCGGTTCAGCATCACAGCGGCTTAGTCTGCAACATCAAGAGCGGTAAGCTTGATGTTCTTGGTGCCCTTGAAGGTGGTAACGAGTTTGATCGAGACTACATTCAGGTCAACCCTTACTGGATCGAAGAGAACTACAACTGTCCTAAAGTTGTTGCGTTTTTGAGCGAACTCAAAGCCGCTCTTGAGGGTCCTGACTTTTTCTGCAACGATGACATTATGACTGACTACTTTCACAGAAGTCACTATGTCTACATCAACGTTGGTCAGTTTGGCAAACCTTACGTTCTGGAGGCTTAATTATGTTGAAGTATGAAAACACTGCTGAGATCGGTGACGTTATCAAAGCATTTGACTTTGAACCTATCGAGGGTCGTCACGAGCACTTTATTGTTGGTCGTGTCATCAAGAAGGGTACTGTGATTCACCCTCTCCATAAGTTTCCGATGTTCGAAGGATTTCACATCGAGATCACTGGCGCTGACACGGACGATGATTCGCGAATCGGTGACATCGGCTACGTTCCCTTCGAAACTACTTTCGACTACGATGGTCGTGTTCAGGTGATTTCGTAATGGAAGACTGCTACATTTTTTTGATTACTTACGAAGGTCAGACCGAGTCCGTTTACACTTGGTCTGAGACTTCGTATTTTATGGCAGAGTACACGCTGAAGGAGCTTCAAGCCGAGTACCCTGATCGTGTTTGGTCTATCGTTGAAAAGGACGTGTCATGAGTTACGAGGAATTTAAGTCGCTATATAAAAAGCTAGTGACAGAACTGTTGACTGACACCAGTCCAAAAGTTCCGAAAATGATTTATTCAAAGCAGTCGTTAGAAATCTGCGAACGTTTATCCGATCTGTGCGAGGAGTATCCAGAATATGAAGAAAGGGTGGATAGCGAAACTTGGGGAGAGATTAACGGACGCGCTGTCGGATATTGACTATCGACGTGCGTTTAAGTTATCATTGATTGTTGTTCCAGTTTTGATCTGGGACATTTTTTATTTGGTCGTAGAAAAGTTCTATGACCTCTGCACTTACATTGACGATGTGGGCGGCAGTTATCTTGAAAAATTTATGGAGAAGTGAATGCCACGCATTGTTGTTGCGGGTCTTGGTCCCGTTGGTACTGCTGTAGGTACCGCACTTGAAAAGCATCCAGACATTGATCTGTTCTTTGATGATCCTGCCAAGGGCTCAAATTATCCAGACAATCTGACTGACTCTGTTGATGGAGTCGTTGTCTGTGTCGCTACGCCTATGGGTGATGATGGCTCGTGTTTTACTGATAACGTGCGAGATGTTTTCAATAAGTTCCGAGACACCAAGTATCTGATCAAGTCGACCACAAACCCTATATTTCTGCGTGAGTTTGATCATCTGGACATTACGTTCAGCCCTGAGTATCTGAAGGGCACCACTGGATCGAATCCAACTCAAGAGTTTCTTGACTCAGAGTTTGCGATTTATGGTGGTGGTTCGATGCGCTGGTGGCACGAGATATTCGCACCTGTCTTGCCTAATCTGAAGCAAGTTCGCTATATGACAGCCGAGCAAGCCTCGTTCGCTAAGTATTTGCTGAACTGTTTTCTTGCAACCAAAGTGACATTCTTTAATCAAGCCCACGAGATTTTTCAAGCCTGTGGTGGTCAAGACTTTGACGTTGTGATCGATGGTCTCTGTCTTGATCCTCGCATCGGTCGCTCGCATACGCAAGTGCCAGGTCCTGATGGCTCGTTCGGTTATGGTGGGCACTGTTTTCCGAAAGACATGGCAGCCTTTGCTAAGTTTGGCGAAGAGGCTGGTGCCGACGTGCAGTTCTTAAAGGATACTATCGATGCAAATACCAGATACCGCTCGTAGGTATACGCTTGATGTGCAAGAAGATTCAGATGGTCAATATCTGATCTTTCCTGACGAAGAGATGGAGTTGCTTGGCTGGAAAGAAGGCGACGATATTGAATGGATAGACAATGGTAATGGGTCTTGGACTCTGAGGAAAAAAGAAATGAGTAAAGTGGTGATCGAGATGGTAGACGAACAGGTCGATGCCATCGTTATTCAAGAATTGAAAAATGCTATTGCTGGATTTGAGCAAAGCATTGAAGAGCGCAGTAACGGTGAAGGTCTTTCTTTCTTTGACAGTGATCCGGTTAAAGATGTAAACTATCTTGTTGAACATGTTCGTGCGTTTACGACAGTACTTGAATACTATGGAGTGCCTAATGAAGATTTTGATCCAGAAGTGTAGCGATCCTCGAAAGTGGTACGCCAACAAAGTTGGTCAGTGCGTCCCGCTTCTAGCCGTTGAAGAAAAAGAATATAAATCACTACAAGATCCAGATGAGGTCTATGGTAAGCGATTTATCAATTTCGTCTCAAAAGACGATGCGATTTTAGTAGAAGGAGAATTGTAGTGAAAGCAGGTAAGGTATGGGGTAACACGGAACTCATCGAACACAATAGCACGTTTGAGTTTCACCGAATCGAGTTTATGGCAAACCATTGCTGTAGCGAACACTATCATAAGACCAAGTGGAATGGTTTCTATGTCGAGTCTGGTGTTCTGATGGTGCGTACTTGGCCTGATGGTACTCAACCAAATGATTCTCGTCCGACTGTTTGTGATCAGACGATTCTACGTGCGGGTGAATACTACAAAGTCGAGCCGGGCAAGTGGCATCAATTCGTAGGTATTGAAGACGGTGTGGCTTTTGAGTTATACTGGGCTGAGTTTGATGGTGATGATATTGTTCGACGTACGCAAGGGCACAAGTTATGAAAATTTTTGATCTTGAGCAAGAAATCTTAGCCTGTTGGAATGTCACGGAGGATCTCGATATGATCACTGCGCATTTCATTGACAGTCCAAATTTTGCGCATTTGCCTCCTGATATTGCAGATTCAATTATGAATAAATACCTGGGACTAAAGGAGGTTTATGATGTCAAGTTTAAAAAATTATGGGCTTCGTTTGATGACGTTTGCGAAGAATATCATAGCCTCCGTAAAGAGCGTGAGGACTTGGATGATGCAAAAGATTAAGAGCTGGCTCAAAACTCTTTTCACTGAAGAGTATGAAGTAATTGTATGGCATGATCCTGCTAAAAGGCAGGTATACAACATGAAATCAATTCAGAAGATCAATCAAAACAATCTAGTGGGTATCTTGGTTACTGGCGAAAAATTTACGATGCAGACTCAAGATGCTTTTAACTATCAGGTGCGAAAAATTCATTGAGCGTATTCAGTCGAATTGTAAAAGTGTTTGAGAGACCTATCGAAGAAAATCCTATTGACAAAGCGATTGTTGAAAATCTGCCTCAAGAGGGTGAAGTAGAAAAAGTCTATCAAGCACGTTGGGTGTGGTATCACACGTTACTGGCGGTGGAACTGTTCTTCACTAATGTTCTACTGCTACTCATTCTTTTTGTTATGGCGTTTAAGTGATGTTGTTAGTAACTGTATTATTCGCTAGCCTTGTTATCGTGACTTGGCTGGTCGTAAAAGGTGAAGATGACTCGTGAAGAAAAAATTTCTAGATGCGTATATGGACACCGCGAAGCGATTCGCAGAACTCAGTACAGCCCGTCGAGCAAAAGTCGGCGCGATCATCGTGAAGGACAATCGTATCGTTTCTATTGGATACAACGGCATGCCCGCCGGATGGAATAACGAGTGCGAAGAATGGGAACCTTTAGACGGTATTAACTTCGAAGTTCACGAAGGTGATCGTGAGATTTATGGAGCATATAAAACGAAGCCCGAAGTGTTACACGCAGAATCAAATGCCATTGCAAAGATGGCAAGAAGTGCTGAGTCGTGCGAAGGCGCAACAATGTTCTGCACACACCTGCCATGTATCGAGTGTGCCAAACTGATCTATCAAAGTGGCATATCCCATCTCTATTATGATGTAGAGTATGAAGCCGCGAAAGGATGCGGTAAAGAGTTTTTGAAACAATGTGGAGTGGCGGTAATCAAATTATGAAGATCGGTTTCACCTGTTCAACTTTTGACCTGTTACACGCGGGTCATGTTCAAATGCTTCGTGATGCTAAACAGCATTGCGACTATCTTATCTGCGGGCTTCAGGTCGATCCTTCACTGGATCGTTCTGAAAAGAACTCGCCCGTTCAAACCCTAGTCGAGCGATACACACAACTCAAGGCTGTCAGTTACGTAGACGAAATCATTCCGTACCAGACAGAAGAAGACCTCAAAGACATCCTTGAACTGTATCACCTCGACGTTCGAATTTTAGGCGATGAGTATCGAGACCGTGAGTTTACGGGCAAAGATATCTGCCGTCGCCGCGACATACAATTGTACTTTAACAAGCGGGATCATCGGTTTAGCTCCAGTGATCTCCGCCAGCGAGTAGTGAACGTAAGTGGTTGATTTTATTCATTATTGATAAAATCGATCAATGTTCCGAAAACAATAGAAAAAATTCATGAAAAAAGTGGTTGACTCTGATGCTGTTCTATGGTAGGATAGCATTTTCAGTGAGAGGATTCCTATGATTTATGCCATTGGTGGTCGTGTCAGAAACGAAGCGGTGCTTGATTACTATGTGCCTGCTTTGATCAAAGCCCTAGGGCTGAGTCGGTTGCGCAAGCCTCTGCTAGAGATCGATTTCGCTAACAAGCTTGACGCTTACGGTCTCTGCGAGGGTGATCGCGACTATGCCAAGATCACTATCGCCAAGAAGTGTCCAGTCACTGGTCGCAAACTTGGCTTTACAGAAATGATGCACACTCTGGCTCATGAGATGGTTCATGCTCGCCAGTTTTTGCGTGGTGAGTTGGTTGCAGAAGGCGCTTGGAAGTGGAAGGGTCGCAACGCTGATGGCTATGAGTATGACAATCAGCCTTGGGAGAAAGAAGCGTATCGCCTTGAGACAGAATTGTTTCACACTTGTTTCCCCTTTCACTTGCCGTTTAACAACTAGGAGAAGTTATGTCGTTTGAAGTATTGCAAGAGCGGTTGAGTGAAGAGGGCTGGTTTGTCGGTTGGAATCTGCCGTGTTGTCAGTCCTGCGCATGGGCTGAAGTCGAGCATGATGATCTGTCGAGGGTGCTGTTCAATCACTCGCAAGACTGTGAAGTCTACATGGAAGGCGAAGAATGCCCAACTTGCCAAGGCGAGGGTTACGACCACGACACCGATGATGAATGCATGGAATGTTTCGGCTCTGGTGAAATCGAAGAAGGATTCGATATTTCTGAGTATGACACTTCGGTTTCTGGTTTCATCTGCAATACGCCTAAGCAACAATTCTCCAGCTACTTCTGTTTCGCTGGCGACAAAGAGGGCGTCGAAAATCTGAAAGCCATTCTGCCTATTATCAAAGAGTGTGGGTGCGACTATCACTGGGACGAGACTGGCAACACACGTATTGAAATCAGCTGGAAAATATGAGATAATGGCTGAATGAGAAATGCTTTTGCAAAATCGATGACCAAGTTCTTTCGCTTCATTGCGGATACATTCTTTGCCAAAAGGTATGGTCATCGTGCTGTTGTTCTTGAAACAATTGCAGGTGTGCCGGGGATGGTTGCTGGCATGATGATTCACTTACGCAGTTTGCGTAAAATGAAAACTGGCTACGGTCCCACGATACGAGAACTGCTAGCCGAGGCTGAAAATGAACGAATGCACTTGATGTTCTTTATCGAGATAGCAAAGCCAAATGCGTTTGAGCGAGGATTGGTTTTGCTCGCACAGTTTATCTTTTGGCATTTTTATCTGGTGCTGTATCTAATAACTCCTAATACAGCACACAAAATGATCGCTTACTTCGAAGAAGAAGCCGTCAGGTCTTACACTGAATACCTTGAACTTATCGATGCGGGGACGATAGAAAATGTACCTGCTCCGCAACTGGCAATAGATTACTACGATATGCCAGAGGGAGCGACTCTCAGAGATATGATCTATCATGTACGAAATGATGAAGAAAAGCATTCTAAAGTTAATCACCGTCTTGCGGGGTTCTAATTCAGAGGACGAGCCTACTAGATTTACTCAGTCAAAATCTAGAGAGCCCGTTCGCTGTGTGTGGGATTTAGAAAACGAAGGATAAGTTGATGCGATACTATTCGTTAAACCACGACTATGCTGGTCGTCGAAGAAAAAAATCTAAACCGAAGGGAGAAGTCTATGGCAAATACACGCCACCGAAATTTACAGAGATGCCAACAGCAAAGCAACCGACGTACGCAGATGTTCGCCGTGCAGAAGCAAAGCAATACCCAAGTCGGACTGACACTGCTGGACGCTCGCTTGGAAGTGGCAACAAGGTCGAGAGTCAAAAGTACACGGGAGACTACGTAATCGGCATCGCAACGATGCACAAGTCTAACGCGGTACCCGTGACCAATCCCAAACACGCAACTGAAATTTCGGAGATGGGTAAGTAATGTGGGTAGCAGTGATTGTTTTGGCTGGATGGATGACGTACGTTGAGGTAGAAATGCCAAACCGTACCAACGAATGTCCTTACGTAAAGGAGAAATGTGAGTATGAAGAAGAATCTTCGGAATAGGCGCGAAGGCGCTCTTGCTCGTCTCAAAGAGTCTAAGTTCTTTGAGAAGAATGGTCGCACTCAAGAAGCGTGGCAAAAGCGGAAAGATCGCGAGATCAAAATTCTAGAGAAAAGGGTGTCGATGCTGTGAAGATCGAAGTTGGTAAGAAGTATGAGATTCGGCCGATTTATAAAAAGTCGCTTGCAGAGTTTCTTTGTTTTAATAAAGAAAACCGATACGTTCTGATCGAGAACGTATTGCAAGCGGGTGGCGTTTGTGTTAGAATCGATAATGAGTCTGAAGTAAATTTGCTTGAGTCTCATTTGAAATCTGAAAGTCCTAACAGACTGCTCGACTTTTCATACTTCACCAACGTCGAGCCAACTGATGATATCGAAGAAGGCTATCAAGGCTTTACTTACGAGGGCTTTAACAACGTTCATGAAGAGGAAGAACTTGATGAACGTCTGAGTGAAGTTGGGTACATGTTTCTGTACAATGATGGTTGGGACGAACTGTATCCGAAGTATTACATCGAAGGTCGTGTGTTGATTGAGGAAGTAGATTATGGCAGAGAGATATCGGCAAGAGATAACTGAGTGGTCGGACAATACTCCGAATCACATATATATTACCAATGGTCGAACGTTACTCGGCTATGTTCCCCGCGGTTCAATGAAAGAGCATCGGTTCAAAACGCCCAGCAAGTGTTGGTCTCCGTCTCGTAGAAAGTTCCGCGATCTAACCAAAAAAGAACTTCAAGCAATTAAGGAAAACAACGTATGAAAAGGATTATTGGCGCACTACTTTTGACGGGTGCTGTATCTGCACAAGCAGAACCCTATGACATGGTGGTCACGAAGGTCACGGATGGCGACACGATTCGCGTAGATGTGAGCGACTGGGTTCTGCCTGAACTTGGTGACACCATGGGCGTTCGAATTATGGGCATCGATACGCCCGAGAAAGGTGGTCGTGCGCAGTGTGAGGTTGAGGCTGAACTGGGTGCTAAGGCGACTGAATTCGCTAAGTCTGTCATCTCAGTTGGCGACACGGTCCAGATCGAAGTCGTTCAGTGGGACAAATACGGCGGTCGCTTCAACGGTATTGTGATGGTAAATGGCGAGAACTTCGCTCAGATGCAGATCGACCGTGGACTAGCGAAGCCTTATGACGGTGGCACCAAAGAGTCTTGGTGCGACTGATATTCCGGAATGTTCTAAGCATATAACAAAATATTCTAAGAACATCGCAAAAAACGCTTGAACTCCTCTTCCGACTATGATAGGATAGTATTGTAGTTGAGAGAGGAGTTTTTTATGAGTACATATGACGAAATCGAATATAAGACCTATCTGCTGAAGCACGAGAAGAAGCAGAACCGTGGTGCGAATCGTTCTCAAGACAGCGAGCGCCTGAAAACGTACCGCGCTGAGTGGGCATTTCTGAGTCAGTTTGATACGCCTGAATTCAAAGACTTGGCTGAGGCTCAAAAGTTCGCCAAGAGAATCTACAAATCTAAGACTTGGTCAAAGCTGTGGGCAGAAGGCTTCAATCGAGATGTGACTCGCATCTTTGCCTCTAACCCTGCGATTATCGCCAAGCAACGGTCGTCTGGTCGAGGGACTGCTGGTCATACTAACGGTCATACCGTCACTCTCGATTTGAAAGTCGGTCTCAACGTCTACACTCTTCTTCACGAGTTGACTCACTGTCTGGGTCATATGCACCACGGTCGTTCGTTCCGTCAGTGCTTGCTGAAGATGGTGTCCCGATTCATGGGTCGTGAGGCGGCTTCTATTCTGAAAGCAGAATTCAAGAAAGCTAAATTAGCATGTGGCGAAGCACGTAAGCCACTCACGTTCGAACAATGGAAAGCGGCTCGTGACCGCATGAGTAAAATGCGAGACAAGCTATGACTCCTCCCAAAGCAAAAGGTGATCCTATGGTTCGTGCAGAAGGACGCACGAAACCAGATCGCAACTGGTATCCTGATAACTTCGATTGGTATCTCAAGTGGGTAGCATCGTTTTTAATTTTAATTTCACTTGCAATGCGATCCGCAGGTGTCGAGTATCGAATGTATGATTTGATGTTCGGCTTCTTAGGCATTCTGTTGTGGACATGGGTGTCGATCATCTGGCGTGATCGAGCGTTGATCATGTTGAATGCAATATCTGGTTTCATGTTAGCAGTAACCTTACTGAGGGAAATGTAGTGTACAAGTATTACAAGCAACAAATGACGATCCGCGATTTTCTCGAGGAGTATTATCGTAACATCGACGTTCAGCCCGTGGGTCAACGTCTTGATACCGAACTGACGCTTGAGAGTGGTAGTCGCGAAACGAAAGCCCAAGGAATCATTGGCTCGATACTGCGAGGCATTGATCTCGGTCAGATCACCCTGCACGAAGTCTGGCGCGATGACTTTAAGTACGAGAGCATCGATGGTGGTCATCGTAAGCGTTATATCAAGGCTTTTTATAATGACGAGTTTCGTGTGGATGGCAAGTTCTATCGTGACTTGACTCAAGAAGAGAAAAAAATGTTTCTGAACACGGAGCTTACTTTCTGCATTTACACGAGTCTGAAAGTGTGGGACATTGGCTATATCTTCCGTTCGCTCAATAAGACGACCGACGTGAACCATCAAGAGATGCTTAACTCGTACGGCAACATTCCGATTGCGAATGCGATTCGTGAGATGGTGCGTCCAGTTGCTCGTGTCAACAATAAGTATCACAGCCTCTTTGAGTACACGCAACGTGAGGGCAAACCGCGCAACTTTATCAACTTGCAGTTCGACAACAAGCGGCTTCGAATCGATGAGATTGTAGCCCGCATCTACTATCGCTACTATGATGGTGGTGGTCTGGGACGGTCTGACGATCTAGCCCTTGAAGAAATGTACGAGTCAAATCTGAGTCAAGAAGAAGTTAAGAAGTTGACTGCTAAGGTCACCAAGTGTCTTAACTTTCTTGAAGACATGGCTGTTATCCGAAAGCGTTATAACACCTCAGCACTCAGTGGGAAAGAGTTTTCACTCTTCACTCGTATTTGGATGTACATGGAGCAAGAGTATGGCACGTTCAAAATCAATGACAATGAGCAGTTCTATCTGACAGTTGCTCAACAAGCCGCTGAGTTCTTCAAGCCCTATGACAGTCAAGAGCCAGCACTGCAAGAAGCCTCGCCGTTTGATGCAAATAAAACTAGAGGTCAGCAGTTCAATGATTCTCTCGGCGAGCATGGCAAGTCACAGCGAAATCGTGAAGCAATCTTCACCACGTTGATGTGGTTAATCGAGCGAATCGATATGACCTCGCTTGTCACTCTGAAAGATCCGAAGCGACTCTTTCCTCGCGAGTGGCGTGAGGCTCGACTTGCTGAACAAGGCTTCAAGTGTGCAGTTGACGGTAAGCCTCTGACCATGCATGATGCTCAAGGCGGGCACATCATCTCTCATGCCAATGGCGGTCTTACGACCTATGATAATCTGGCGATGATTAGCACCGAGCATAATCGCAAGATGGGATCGATGTCGCTTGAGAAGTATAAGGAACTGCTTGCAATATAGCAAAATGTTCTAAAAAAAGGTTGAATTCGTTTTAAAAATATCGTATACTACTTAAGTAGTTTGAGATTAACTGTGAGGAAAACATTATGGCACATATGGTAGAAACGATGGCATACGCGGGCGAAGTCCCTTGGCACGGTCTTGGTACGAAAGTCCCCGCTGATCTGTCTCCGCGTCAGATGATGCAAAAGGCTGGCTGTGACTGGGAAGTCAAGAAAGCTCCCACGTTTGCAACTGTCAATGGTGAAGAGGTCGAAACTGGTGCTTCTGCGCTGATTCGCTCTACTGATAATCGTGTACTCGCGCCCTTTGTTGGTGACAACTGGGAGCCTGTGCAGAACGTTGAAGCGTTTGATTTCTTCAATGAGTACTGCGCGGCTGGTGACATGGAGATGCACACCGCTGGCTCGCTGGCTGACGGCAAGATTGTCTGGGCTCTAGCGAAAGTCAACGAGTCGTTTGACGTGTTGGGTGACGACCAGGTCGATTCGTACCTGCTGTTCTCTAACCCGCATCAATACGGCAAGTCGCTGAACGTGCGTTTCACTCCCATCCGTGTGGTGTGCAACAACACGCTCACTTTGTCACTGAGCCAGACGGCGAAGAACGAAGTTTCTCTGAACCACCGTCGAGCGTTCAATCCTGACATGGTGAAAGAGCAACTGGGTATCGCCCACGAGAAGTTCGCTCAGTACAAAGAGATGGCTCGCTTCTTGGCTAAGCGACCTGCGAAGACTGAGGACGTTGTTATCTACCTCAACGAAGTCTTCCCTGTTGCTAACTCTAAGAATCGTGGTGTTGACCAGTACGCTGATCTGAGCCGTACCGCGAAGCAAGCCTTCGACGTGCTTGAGACTCAGCCTGGTGCTGACATGGCGATGGGTACTTGGTGGAATGCCGTGAATGCGGTGACCTACCTGACTGACCACAAGCTGGGTCGATCTGCTGACACTCGTATGCAGTCCGCTTGGTTCGGGTCAAATCAGGCTAAGAAGGTCAAAGCCATGAATCTAGCCGTCGAAATGGCGGCATAAGGTCCGATCGGGAGCCGCAAGGCTCCCTTTTTTTATGCTTTTCCGTTATGTTCTTATAACAAAAAAGTCTAAAAAAACCTCAAAAAAGTGTTGACGATGTTCCGAAATCATGAGACAATTACCCTGTAATTGAGAGAGAGAGGAGAGTTGTTATGATTATGGTTGAGATTGGTCCTGGTCCCATCGCTCGTATTCCTGACGGTCACGAGTTGGTTGTTTTTGAGAAAGGTGGTGATCCCATGAAAGGATACGTTCTTTACGGTTTCGACGAAATCGGTATGTTCGAAGCTGAGTTTGATGTTCCTGCTTACGCCTTTGTTGAGGTTTGATTATGTGTGATAACGTTGTAACTCTTCCCCCCATGAGCGAGCGTCCTATCTGCTCGGTCCCTGGTTGTGGTCGTACTGCTCAACCGTCAGGTAAGCGAGGCGAGATTCGCTGGCGGCGTCCCAAGTGGATGAAAGAACAGTTTCCTGAGTCTGAGGGCTACGCTTGTAACAAGCACCACTCAATCAAGCACGGTCTCGGTGGCTGGGAATACAAGATCCACCGTAAAGATTACTGTGAGAATGTCGATGGTCGACTCGGCTTTACTTGCACCACTAACATCGTCGATCCCGAATGGCAGTTAGACGCTGACCACATCAACGGTGATCCGTCTGTCAACACTGCTGACAATATTCAAACCTTGTGTAAGTGCTGTCACGCCATCAAGACTCGTGATTCACGTGACTACGCTACCGCAGGTCGTAAAACTTTAGGAGTTGCTTAATGGGTATTATCGTTAACGTAAAAACTGGTGAGTTCGTCGCTACTGGCGACATCGGCAATCTTGCCGAAACTCTCATGGTGTTGGAAGAGATGGGTCGCGCAGACAATCTGCGCATCTATCCTGAGGACGAGGCTTACGCCGAGTTCTGAAATACGCATTTTTGCGTATTTAGTTCCAATCTAATTTAGTATAAATACTCTCGTAATATATTATTATTTTCGGGAGTATATTTATATGCGTTATGGAATTTTCTTTAGTCTTTTACTGACTTTTTCTGCAAGTATTTTTGCACAAGAGGATCCAGTAGATGACGTGATTCGAACTGAAGCAGTAACAACGAGTACGGTAATAACGGAGGGAAAAACTGAGACAACACTTAAGTCACCACCTGCTAGTGCGATCTCGCCTACCATAAATACTTCAAACTCTGATCTATGTACGTTTGGTGTTGCGGGTGCTGTACAGACTCAAATCTTGGGTATCTCTACAGGCACACAAATCACGGACGATAATTGTGAAAGATTAAAAAATGCTAAGACCTTGTACGACATGGGTATGAAAGTTGCAGCCGTATCTGTTATGTGTCAAGACCGACGTGTTTTTGACGCCATGATGAATGCGGGCACACCGTGTCCTTATGACGGTCTTATAGGTCCTGAAGCGAAAGCGGCATGGGAAGTAAACCCGGAGTCAAAACCGGGTGAAGAGAATAAAGAAGGGATGACGAATGATACGAAGACGATGTTGGGCGGTGCTGGGCTTGTTGGCTTGCTTGCCCTCTTACTCTTACTCTAATGAAGTTGTTTACGGTGTAACTCAGAACGCCGCGAACAATGGTCTCAGTTGGGTGATGACCAATGTTCTGCCTCAGCAGGCAGGCTTGACTGTGGGTAACGTAATCTATCAGTACACCACAATAAAGAATCCCGAAGACGATATGTTGGTGCACGTGCAGAACGAAGATGCACAAGGTCCGGGTTACATCTTTCGTGAGACAGACGATTGGTCTGGCATTCCTGGCAACACTATCAACAAAGCAGTATCAGTAGGTGGCATTCCGATCAGTCGATGGGGTCCTGGCTCTATCGAAGTAGAGGGCGAAGGCAAAGTCACTGATCCCTCCGTGATCTACACGTATCAATACGACCCTTGTTTCGATCCGCAAACAAACCCTTCGTGTCCTGGCTACAAAGATCCCTTCGTCGCTTCTTTAGAAACTCCCGAAGTTGTCGATCCATTAGATGACACGTTCGTGCAGGACGAGTTGGATCGTAAAGCAGTCATGGACGAAGAAGATCAAGAAGATCGTGATCGTAAAAAAGTAGCTAGTAAAAAGAAGATCGATGAGCGCCTAGAGAAGTTGCTCGGCGCAGTCAACACTACGGTGATGTCGGTTCTCGATCAAACCAAACACGCAGAACTGATGGCAATGCAGTTTATGCCTCAGACCTATTATGAGAACATACCCGGAGGGGTATACGAAGAGACAATTGTACTGGACGGTGGTACTTTGCCAGACAATAAGAACAGCAAACGGAATGAGTTTGCCCAACAGATACTTCATGAGAAAATGGTGAATCAACAGTATGAGAATAAGTAAATAAGTAAAGCAGAAGGAGATCATTCAATGATCAAGCAAATCAGTGCGGCAGTACTTGCCGTTTTTTCATCTGTAGCAATCGCTGAAGATGTGAACATCACTGGAACTGTGGAGTCTAAGTGTCTCGTGACAACTGACACTGTGGGCATCTACGGTAACCCAACGCCAAACATTCTGTCTACAGACGGAGCCGATGGCGGTGTTGAGCCAATTGTGCGCTATGATGTAATCATCGCTGACTACTACAAAGCAAGAATCACTCATCCAAATTCGTTTTCAGAAAGTCCTTCTTTGAATGATGTAGTGACTTGGACTGGTAGCACTTCAGTCGCGGAAGTGTCAGACGCAGGCATGTCTGCATATGACACCGACAAGATTGAGTACAACAACGTAACCGAGGTTGATCTGTCAATCGCAGGTAGCACTTGGTTCAAAGTTGCATCTGAAGCAGACTATGGCTATGACAAAGCATTTCCCGCAGGAACTTACAGAACTGTTGTAAGTGCGGAGTGCATTGCCATATAAATAAACGTGCGTTTAATACTTTGTGCTTTACTAATGACGCTAGGTGGGTACGCGAGTGCCCACCAGCTAACGCCTACATACCCAAGTCTCAAGCCCTTCTATGCAGTGCCGGGCATACTGACAACGGAGATGGTGTTATTCAATGCGAGGTCAGATGTAGAGTATTATGAGTTTAGCGTATTTGATCGCGAATGGAATGCAATTCCATTTGCCACTGAATCGAAAATAGTGAGGTTGAAGCATTTACAGCGAAAGAAGGTGAACATACATATACGCGAGAAAGATAAAACGCGAGCAGTGTATATTTGTTCTGAATCTAAATTAATAGGCAGTGGTACCAGTTTGACGATGGTATCGTCTAAAATATGTTCTAAAATAAAATGACAAGATTATTATTATTGGTGACGTTCTTTATTGTGGGATGTTGGTCAGGTGCGGCATGGGGTCAATCTTCATCGCTGAATCTAGCCATACCACAGACATCACCAAATTTTCAAAATGACAGGATTAGAGCGGGTGATATTGAATGCTCTATGGCGATAGGGTCGTCAACTAACGTCGAGTTCGGCGTAGTTGGAATACTGAATCAAGATGATCCAGTTTACAACCTAGCGCAAGTAGATCCTGGTAGTGCGTTTCGATATAATAACGATCGGTTCATTCGGGATGTTGGTGTGTATGGAAGAATAACCATACCAATTGGCGCCCCCAAAGAACGCCTTAATTGTAATACTTTATACCAGCTAGAACTTGAAAAGAAGCGTTTAGAAGTTATGAGACTCCGACAAGAGATTGAAAATTTGAGGGCATTAAAATTCGAAAACGAATAATGGAGTGTAGTAATGGTAGAAATCGCCGCCGCCCTCAGCATGGCTGGCTCTGCCTTCAACATGATCAAAGGAGCGATTGAGCAAGGTCGTGAAGTACAAGACCTAGCACAAACATTTTCATCATTTTTTGACGCAAAGGAACAAATCGCAGAGGCTAACATAGCCGCATCCAACCCATCGATGTTGGGTAAACTATTCTCAGGCAAAAGTGTCGAAGCACAGGCACTTCAAGTAACTGCCGCAAAGCATAAGATGATGCAGTTAGAGAAGGAACTCCGTGAGTTCCTAATCTACACTGGTCAAATGCAATTCTACGAAGACATGATGCGCGAACGCAGAGTTATTCGCGCCGCACGAATTAAAGCCGCTCAAGCCGCCGCAGAAAAAAGAGCATTCTGGATAGACTTCGGTATGATTGCAGTAGCCACAGTAGTTAGCTTGACAATTATCATCGGCACCATTTCAATCATAGCAGGTGCACGAGGATGAGAAGAGGAAAGAAACATGACTTCAGAGAGTATATTGATATTCGAATATCTCAACTTTCGACGGACATGGACAAAGCCAAAGACGCATACGACAAGCAATGGTACAACCGCATAATTCAAGAGTTGAGTTGGGTTAGATCACAAGATCACAATTGCTACATGGAGCACATCACAGATGAAGACTACCGTAAGTTGTAACGATCTTGGTGTGAAAACATATACGATATATGATGAGAACAACAAAATTATAATCAGAACCACTTGCAAAAAAGTGGCAGAAGGAATTCTAAATGGCAGATAAAGATTTAGAAGATGCCCTAGACAATATAGAAGAAGGCGTAGAGAATCTTAAGAACACTAAGATGAAGTTGTTTGGCATCACCATGACGCCGACAACGATCAGTGCGGCATTTGCACTCGTGACTGCTGTGCTTGGTTCTCTCTACGGTGGCTTTGAGACGTACAAAGCGTTTCAAGAAATGGCAGAGAAATTAGAGGTGCTTGACCTCGAGGCTGTCGAAGCCCGAAACGTAGCCATCGAACGAAAGCTGGACGATGCTATCGAGTACACCCGCGACATCAAGAATAGTCTCAAAGACGATATCATTCGAATCGAAACTGTCACTGATCGAACTAGTAATCGAATGAAAAACGTTCAAGATGAAATTGACACTCGCTTGCGTCAGGTCTCTGATCTAAGCCGAGAGACCGAGAAAGATGTGCGTGACACGATGCGAAACCTTGAAGACCGCATCGATGATAAGATGGACAAACTTGATGAAGATTTGAGAGACACATTGCAAAAAGCACTTGACAATCCTCTCTCAGATGGTTAAAATACTTCTAACAGCATTTCTGATCAGCCTGTCATCACCCGCACAGGCTGAATTCAGACACTTTAACGAGTGGACTAATAGAGAAAAAACTCTGTTTACTTCATACGCCGTTGCATCTTATATCGATCACAGACAAACACGTGTGGGTCTTCGCAACGGGTATTCTGAAAGTAACTCATTAATCTATGGATCG